>OCPX01000650.1_pt1 | contig 32696 bp, 25 predicted proteins | sample 1538771 | NCBI WGS metagenome assembly OCPX01 (sample SAMN04571725, study PRJEB22368) | human gut metagenome | biome: human gut; material: stool | host: Homo sapiens | place: Luxembourg | collected 2012-11-01 | reverse complement strand
GGATTTGGTTCGGCTGCCCGATATTTCTATCCACGCCCTCCGCGAGGAGGGCGACATTATGGGGCCTCTGGATGTCATCGACTACTGTCTATTTCTATCCACGCCCTCCGCGAGGAGGGCGACCTCTCTGGCCGGTTCTGCCCGGCGTGTTGCTGTATTTCTATCCACGCCCTCCGCGAGGAGGGCGACATAATGGCCATCTGGATTTGGTTCGGCTGCCCGATATTTCTATCCACGCCCTCCGCGAGGAGGGCGACGGGCGTGAACTGGGGCGAGTTCCAAATCTCAATCTATTTCTATCCACGCCCTCCGCGAGGAGGGCGACTTATGGATGTCCTCAACCGGGATGTGGCCGCGTGATTTCTATCCACGCCCTCCGCGAGGAGGGCGACCACAAATACGCACCACGCCCGCGATACTCTGGAGATTTCTATCCACGCCCTCCGCGAGGAGGGCGACTTGCGGTCATCTGGTCACCCTCTTGATCTCTTTGAATTTCTATCCACGCCCTCCGCGAGGAGGGCGACCGATGAGGTCAAGGCCAACAACGCCCTGATCGAGATTTCTATCCACGCCCTCCGCGAGGAGGGCGACGCCATGATGGTCATGGTGCCATCCTTGTTGGCCTATTTCTATCCACGCCCTCCGCGAGGAGGGCGACCTCCCTGCAGCGTGAGATCGACACCCTGACCGAGATTTCTATCCACGCCCTCCGCGAGGAGGGCGACAAGATCTGCCTCTACGGTGAGTGGCGCATCCCTATTTCTATCCACGCCCTCCGCGAGGAGGGCGACATCACCGACCACAGCGCATACCTCGCCGGGGCGATATTTCTATCCACGCCCTCCGCGAGGAGGGCGACCCTCGCAGATCTCGGCTGCACGATTACCAGTGAATTTCTATCCACGCCCTCCGCGAGGAGGGCGACCTCGGAATCGTTCTCCGCAGCGAACTGCACCGCCCCATTTCTATCCACGCCCTCCGCGAGGAGGGCGACAAAAGGCAATGGCCACGGCCTACTGCCAAAACGATTTCTATCCACGCCCTCCGCGAGGAGGGCGACAGAGGTAAATCATGCCGAAGCTGTGGCCGTGGTATTTCTATCCACGCCCTCCGCGAGGAGGGCGACATATCCCGTATCTCTATCGCTATATCATCGTTTCCATTTCTATCCACGCCCTCCGCGAGGAGGGCGACCCTGTCAAGGTCAGCGCAAATACAGCCCTCATTCTCATTTCTATCCACGCCCTCCGCGAGGAGGGCGACCGGGCCAGTGTAGGGGGATTTTTTGTTTGTTTAATTTCTATCCACGCCCTCCGCGAGGAGGGCGACGAGAGTTTCAGAACCCAGAGATCCGGGCCGAATACATTTCTATCCACGCCCTCCGCGAGGAGGGCGACTTGAGATAGCCCCGCAGGTCTGCGAAGCCAGCCATTTCTATCCACGCCCTCCGCGAGGAGGGCGACTGGTGTCGGGAAGATGTTGAGGCGTGGTTCACGGAATTTCTATCCACGCCCTCCGCGAGGAGGGCGACGCCATGATGGGCGCAGCCTACACCGCTGACCGCTATTTCTATCCACGCCCTCCGCGAGGAGGGCGACCCCTCGCAGATCTCGGCTGCACGATTACCAGTGAATTTCTATCCACGCCCTCCGCGAGGAGGGCGACCGCAAGCAGATCGTCCAGTACAAGGACCTCGACATTTCTATCCACGCCCTCCGCGAGGAGGGCGACCAACTATCTGGCTGGCCCCATCGGTGACTTCCTCATTTCTATCCACGCCCTCCGCGAGGAGGGCGACCTCCGGCTCGATCAGGTCCTCGATCTGGCAGCCGAATTTCTATCCACGCCCTCCGCGAGGAGGGCGACATGCCGGCAGCATCGACATCGAGGTGACAGCCGTTATTTCTATCCACGCCCTCCGCGAGGAGGGCGACGTGGTGTCTGCTGCTGCGCTGTCAAAATTCTGCAAATTTCTATCCACGCCCTCCGCGAGGAGGGCGACGGCTGAGCTGTCCGAATCCTATACAGCCAAGGTATTTCTATCCACGCCCTCCGCGAGGAGGGCGACTGTCACCCCGCCTGCTGACCGTGACGAGGGTTGGAAATTTCTATCCACGCCCTCCGCGAGGAGGGCGACACATCCGCGCTGCTGAGGTGGCCCGCATCATTGCCATTTCTATCCACGCCCTCCGCGAGGAGGGCGACATGGCAAGTCTATCACATCGCCTCTTTCGAGGAAGAATTTCTATCCACGCCCTCCGCGAGGAGGGCGACTGGATTTGGTGCGCCAGCTGGGGGCTGTTCCTCCAATTTCTATCCACGCCCTCCGCGAGGAGGGCGACCGCGGGACGGCGCAATGTACGCAGGCTGGTAGGAGTATTTCTATCCACGCCCTCCGCGAGGAGGGCGACTATATCAAGATAATTATACATAATGGCCGCTCTATTTCTATCCACGCCCTCCGCGAGGAGGGCGACTGCCTGCATCTTGCCCTCCCGCGTTTCTCTCTGTTAATTTCTATCCACGCCCTCCGCGAGGAGGGCGACCCATGTTTTCCAGCCAGTAGACTATCCCGACCCAATTTCTATCCACGCCCTCCGCGAGGAGGGCGACTTGCCTTTTCTACGTCAAAGTATTTGACGAGATAGATTTCTATCCACGCCCTCCGCGAGGAGGGCGACGAGGTGATCGCTTTCTCCTACGCCATATTGCAGGAATTTCTATCCACGCCCTCCGCGAGGAGGGCGACGACAAAGCCATACACACGCAGTATAATAGACGCTATTTCTATCCACGCCCTCCGCGAGGAGGGCGACTTTTCATTTTTCGTTCTCCTATTCTTTTGCTTTTTATTTCTATCCACGCCCTCCGCGAGGAGGGCGACGGGGCGGGCTTGCTGCTTTCAACCTGTAAGCAGCTATTTCTATCCACGCCCTCCGCGAGGAGGGCGACAAGCTGCCGCCCCGGAAGCGATCCAGCCAGAAGAATTTCTATCCACGCCCTCCGCGAGGAGGGCGACCCATCATTCTTTGACAGGAGGTACCACAATGGCCGATTTCTATCCACGCCCTCCGCGAGGAGGGCGACTCTGCGCAGCGAGGGCTTTCAACTCGACATTGTTATTTCTATCCACGCCCTCCGCGAGGAGGGCGACCTCACGGCAGAGGATGCCCTCGGCGAGCTGGCAATTTCTATCCACGCCCTCCGCGAGGAGGGCGACCCCTTCCAGAGCCTCAAGGTGGCTGTCATCAACTACATTTCTATCCACGCCCTCCGCGAGGAGGGCGACCGGCGGCAAGTACAAGGACATGATCGCCGCCCGCATATTTCTATCCACGCCCTCCGCGAGGAGGGCGACCCGATTGCGGAGAGGATGGGTCCGAAGAAGGACTATTTCTATCCACGCCCTCCGCGAGGAGGGCGACATGGCCCGTGCAAGGATGCGCTCGACAAGCTGGAATTTCTATCCACGCCCTCCGCGAGGAGGGCGACGCTGGCAGCTTTTCGGCTCCCAGCACAAACGTCCTATTTCTATCCACGCCCTCCGCGAGGAGGGCGACCATCTACGACCCGGATGGTTTCGGCCAATCCGATATTTCTATCCACGCCCTCCGCGAGGAGGGCGACCTGGATCGTCTCAGAGGATGCCCGCCGCCAGCTTTGATTTCTATCCACGCCCTCCGCGAGGAGGGCGACCAATAGCAGGAGCGTCCGCAGGGATATCGTCTGCAATTTCTATCCACGCCCTCCGCGAGGAGGGCGACCGAACTCAAGGATCAGATGGACGATCTGGACGATATTTCTATCCACGCCCTCCGCGAGGAGGGCGACGATGTTGTGCAGGTCTGCAAACTCGGCGACATTGAATTTCTATCCACGCCCTCCGCGAGGAGGGCGACATGGCCCGTGCAAGGATGCGCTCGACAAGCTGGAATTTCTATCCACGCCCTCCGCGAGGAGGGCGACAGCCCCTGTGTGGCGTGGGAGCAGGGTCATTCGATTTCTATCCACGCCCTCCGCGAGGAGGGCGACGAAAGCTCTAAAAAAGCAGATTCCGGCAAAGGTATTTCTATCCACGCCCTCCGCGAGGAGGGCGACCCACGGTGCTGCCGTTCTGGATATAGTCCAACTCGATTTCTATCCACGCCCTCCGCGAGGAGGGCGACATCCCTATGGCATATCAGCATGGCATTACCGTTCTCATTTCTATCCACGCCCTCCGCGAGGAGGGCGACTTATACTGCGTGTGTATGGCTTTGTCAATTTGACATTTCTATCCACGCCCTCCGCGAGGAGGGCGACCTCCCCCAGTGGAGCCTAAATCGCTTATTCATTTTTTATTTCTATCCACGCCCTCCGCGAGGAGGGCGACGGCTCTTCCCGGTGACTTCCTTGTACTTTTTTTCATTTCTATCCACGCCCTCCGCGAGGAGGGCGACCACTCGGTAAACAGGCACCCGGTACAGTCGTATTGAATTTCTATCCACGCCCTCCGCGAGGAGGGCGACGTCACCTCCCATCAAAAAATGCGACGTAGGTATCCGAATTTCTATCCACGCCCTCCGCGAGGAGGGCGACCACCCGACTGTTGGGAGGTGCAATCAGATGAGACATTTCTATCCACGCCCTCCGCGAGGAGGGCGACAAACGGTGTGTGTTTCAAAATAGGTGAAACAGGTATTTCTATCCACGCCCTCCGCGAGGAGGGCGACCATTCTGGTGGTCGATCCGATCTACGGCTTCATCATTTCTATCCACGCCCTCCGCGAGGAGGGCGACTGGACACTTTGTAGTGGGTCATCATCGGATTGCTGATTTCTATCCACGCCCTCCGCGAGGAGGGCGACATGTGTGGTATATGCGCCGCCAGATAGCGCAGATATTTCTATCCACGCCCTCCGCGAGGAGGGCGACCTTGCAAACGTTCGCATTCCATAGGGGTTAGACGGCATTTCTATCCACGCCCTCCGCGAGGAGGGCGACCTTTTTCGCCTCGTGCAGTCTGGTAGTCCTTCGTAATTTCTATCCACGCCCTCCGCGAGGAGGGCGACGGCCTCAACCATATTTCTAAAACTCTGTAAGGTTTATTTCTATCCACGCCCTCCGCGAGGAGGGCGACGATAGATTGCAAGAGAGGTCAACGCACTTTCCATCCCATTTCTATCCACGCCCTCCGCGAGGAGGGCGACCGCCTTTCCTGTCCACGCGCACTCGCTGCACACATTTCTATCCACGCCCTCCGCGAGGAGGGCGACGGCTTTGTGCCGAGCAGGGTCTTGACCGTGTACCTATTTCTATCCACGCCCTCCGCGAGGAGGGCGACCGCTGGAACAGGCCGCAGCAGAAAATGATGGTTTTATTTCTATCCACGCCCTCCGCGAGGAGGGCGACCCGGCACCAACATCGCAGACCCGCTGGGTTAAAAATTTCTATCCACGCCCTCCGCGAGGAGGGCGACCGGAGCCGTGCAAGGTCGTGATCTACGCCCTGATATTTCTATCCACGCCCTCCGCGAGGAGGGCGACATCGCCGATTTTTGGCATCCAGTATTCCCATGCGAGATTTCTATCCACGCCTTCCGCGAGGAGGGCGACAAGCGGGTAAAGAACGTCCGCTCTCACATCCGCAATTTCTATCCACGCCCTCCGCGAGGAGGGCGACCAATCTCCATCTTTGGCAGCGCGATGGACGACATATTTCTATCCACGCCCTCCGCGAGGAGGGCGACCGAGGCCGCCAAGGCTGCCGCCCCGGTGGAGGACATTTCTATCCACGCCCTCCGCGAGGAGGGCGACGCAGCAAATCTCGGACTATGTTGACTGGCTGGATATTTCTATCCACGCCCTCCGCGAGGAGGGCGACAGGGCGTGGCGTTTGCTAAGAGCCTTGCACAGCAATTTCTATCCACGCCCTCCGCGAGGAGGGCGACTTCTTCTGGTCTGCAAGCCGTTTCTGCACACGAGATTTCTATCCACGCCCTCCGCGAGGAGGGCGACCGTTCTGCTGGATGCCGAAGCACGGCAGATTATCATTTCTATCCACGCCCTCCGCGAGGAGGGCGACCTGCGAACTCGTCAGGGGTCATGTCCTCCTCTTTATTTCTATCCACGCCCTCCGCGAGGAGGGCGACGTCAGCAGAACGAGCTGTTGAAAGCTCTGCTTGAATTTCTATCCACGCCCTCCGCGAGGAGGGCGACCTTCCGGCCTAGTCACGGTCTTATCGCCGTTGTTATTTCTATCCACGCCCTCCGCGAGGAGGGCGACCCGAACTCAACGCCCGCCACGATCGCAGCGCATGATTTCTATCCACGCCCTCCGCGAGGAGGGCGACGTCTTGAGTGCCTTGATTGCATCAGCGTCAAAGGTATTTCTATCCACGCCCTCCGCGAGGAGGGCGACGCTATGGCTAAACAGAATGAGCTTCTTCGTCAGCAATTTCTATCCACGCCCTCCGCGAGGAGGGCGACCTGCGAACTCGTCAGGGGTCATGTCCTCCTCTTTATTTCTATCCACGCCCTCCGCGAGGAGGGCGACTCTAGCATAGCATCCGGCGCATCGGGTCTGTTCTCTATTTCTATCCACGCCCTCCGCGAGGAGGGCGACGACCTTGCGCACCACACAGGATGAGCATATTGTCATTTCTATCCACGCCCTCCGCGAGGAGGGCGACAGCACCGGCATTTATGGCGTTACCGGCGTCTTAGTATTTCTATCCACGCCCTCCGCGAGGAGGGCGACCCGCCATCGCTCTGGCCGCACTGAACAGCGCGAATATTTCTATCCACGCCCTCCGCGAGGAGGGCGACCTACAACGTCTATGACGGAACGACCAAGCAGCTCATTTCTATCCACGCCCTCCGCGAGGAGGGCGACCGGAGAAGGCAAACGCGAAGGGGGTTAGTCAGCTATTTCTATCCACGCCCTCCGCGAGGAGGGCGACCCGCCTCTGGTCTGCGTGACGGTGAAATCTTCCATTTCTATCCACGCCCTCCGCGAGGAGGGCGACGCATTTGCAAGCATGTGATACCACGACAAGAAAAATTTCTATCCACGCCCTCCGCGAGGAGGGCGACAAATCCGACGGCGGAAGACGCCCGCACCGTCAAAATTTCTATCCACGCCCTCCGCGAGGAGGGCGACACTCTAATTGGGTGCGATTTCTCACGAAACGCATTATTTCTATCCACGCCCTCCGCGAGGAGGGCGACATTTCAAAAAAGAGCAGATATAAAACGCGGAAAGCAAATTTCTATCCACGCCCTCCGCGAGGAGGGCGACATGATGAGGCCGAGGAATGGTGCGACAACATGGTATTTCTATCCACGCCCTCCGCGAGGAGGGCGACCTTTCCATCTCCTATGATATAACAATTATGTAAAATTTCTATCCACGCCCTCCGCGAGGAGGGCGACGCGTTCGTTGTCCTTCGCTTTCCGGGAAAGAGATATTTCTATCCACGCCCTCCGCGAGGAGGGCGACGCATTGACAAGATGCGAAAGGCTAGGCAAAGGCATTTCTATCCACGCCCTCCGCGAGGAGGGCGACGGTCCAGCGGCGAGTCGATTCTTCCGCTGGAGGAAATTTCTATCCACGCCCTCCGCGAGGAGGGCGACCCTACTCCAAAGCGTTCAGCCGGCAAAAGTACGAGATTTCTATCCACGCCCTCCGCGAGGAGGGCGACTGGCCTGTGGGCAAACCTCTGCCCTTGGTGCCACCAATTTCTATCCACGCCCTCCGCGAGGAGGGCGACTATAGTGCAGCTCTTTTTATAGTGTTTGGAGCATAAATTTCTATCCACGCCCTCCGCGAGGAGGGCGACGGGGCCGAGGTCCAGCTGAGCCTTGCAGACCGGGATATTTCTATCCACGCCCTCCGCGAGGAGGGCGACCACACGATGTTTTGATTCGTCTCATAAGAGCAGGCATTTCTATCCACGCCCTCCGCGAGGAGGGCGACGTTCATCCGTTATTCGCCTCCCAGAGCTTTCTTGATATTTCTATCCACGCCCTCCGCGAGGAGGGCGACGTACCGGGTTGTATGGACTGATGAGCGCCGCCGAAATTTCTATCCACGCCCTCCGCGAGGAGGGCGACGTCCTCAATCAGATGCAGGGCAAGGAGTAAGGAGATTTCTATCCACGCCCTCCGCGAGGAGGGCGACCCAAAACCGCAGGCTGCAGGTTTGAGCCCTGCCGGATTTCTATCCACGCCCTCCGCGAGGAGGGCGACATCTGGGCCAGCTGGCCGTTTTGAGCGGAAGGGGATTTCTATCCACGCCCTCCGCGAGGAGGGCGACCCACGGTTCAAGCATAAAAATCATTCAAAACACACATTTCTATCCACGCCCTCCGCGAGGAGGGCGACCGCGTTATTAGGACAATGGAAGGATTCAGAAAATATTTCTATCCACGCCCTCCGCGAGGAGGGCGACCTGGTCTCGACCCTGACGCAGACCGCGCAGACGCTATTTCTATCCACGCCCTCCGCGAGGAGGGCGACGTAGGGATGGCGATGTTTCCGCCAAAGCTCACTTATTTCTATCCACGCCCTCCGCGAGGAGGGCGACCGGGGTCAAAGGTCTTCAGCAGGGCACCCGCCTGATTTCTATCCACGCCCTCCGCGAGGAGGGCGACGGGAGAAAAAGCCCTGTTCACCTGCCCGCTGTGATTTCTATCCACGCCCTCCGCGAGGAGGGCGACCGACTGGATGCACGCAGGAAACGCCGAGCTGAAACATTTCTATCCACGCCCTCCGCGAGGAGGGCGACCTTCCAGTGGTCCCACAGAATCCGCGTAGGAGTGTAATTTCTATCCACGCCCTCCGCGAGGAGGGCGACAGCAAAAACGGAGAAAAACATCTCCGCTTTTGTTTCATTATAAAACGATCTGCACAGATTTGGAAGAGCTTGTCCAAAAACATCCGAAAAAACAGCTGCGATCTGCACAGAACGGCTTGAAAACATGGTGCGAAGGAGACGGAAAAAGGGTGAGTGCTTTCCATTCGCACCGAGGGAACAGGCTAGAAGATCAGCACGTCTCCGGATTCAAACAGGGGATGCACCCCGATGTGCTCGACCTTGGTCTTATAGTTGTTGCCCAGTTGATAAAACCGCAGACTGTCCAGATCGGGGTCGATGAGGGCGGCAAGCTCGGACTTCAGAACAGCAAACTGCGCGGCGTCCAGCAGGCACTCGAAGACAGAATTCTGCACCCGCTGCCCGTGGTCCACGCACTTTTTGGCGACTTTGCGCAGGCGTTTGCGCCCAGCAGCGGTCTCGGTGTTGACATCGTAGGTGATCAGGACCAGCATAGACGAACCTCACTTCCAGAAGAATGGCGGATACAGTTCCAGATCACCGCGCAGAGTCCGCGCCAGAAGGAGCGCCTGCACGTAAGGCACCAGTCCCCAGGGCAGTTTCTCTTTCAGGAAGGGATGGGTGATCTGCTCCTGCTTTTTGGTCTGCCAGGCTTTGAGAAACGCGCGGCGGCCATCGTCGGTCAGGAGGACAGCACCATTCTCCTGTTTCTGGAAGTGCTTCGCTGTCAGCAGTTTCTGGTTGATGCAGGACAGCACGAACCGGTCTGCGGAAACGGCGCGAAGCTCTTCCATAAGGTCCAGCGCCAGACTGCGGCGTCCGGGACGGGCGCGGTGCAGGAAGCCGACATACGGGTCCAGCCCGACGCTGCTCAGTGCGGAAGCGCAGTCGCGGGCCAGCAGAGAATAGGCAAAGGAGAGCAGCGCGTTCACATTGTCCAGCGGCGGCCGACGGTTTCGGGACACGAACGGAAACGCTTCATGCTGCTGTAAAATGAGGGAGTCGAAGCAGTCAAAGTAGCGCTGCGCTGCTTCCCCTTCCAGACCGCGCAGCTGGTCGAGATCGTCGCACTGCTCAATGAGCGGGAGCGCCGCCGCAAGCTGGGCACTCGTGCGTTTGAATTCCTCTACGGGTACGCGCTGCGGGTGGTCGCGGGTAGCGCGTTCCAGTACCCAGCGGGCGTTGTAAACTTTGCCAAGGATGAAGTACCGCGCATAGCGGCAGCTCAGCGCTTCGCTGTCGGAGATGCGGTACTGGGTCTGCCGCAGCAGGACATTGCCGCGCTCTTCGCCGACGGTGCGTGCCAAAAACTGGCCGTAGGGGCTGAAAAAGCAGAGGTCGATGCCCTTGGCCGCGCATTTGCCCATGAGTGCCGGGCTGGCACCGGAGCGGCTGAAGCAGACGATCCCTTCCAGCGTGTGGAGCGGGACCCGCCCGATCTCGGTCTTCTGGCGGCTGACCACGACATTTTCACCGTCGAGCGAAAGATAGGCGTCTTCCGAAGTGACGTAAAGCTGGGTCAATAGCTGTCTCATGGCGTGTCCTCCGCTTGCACTTCGTCCAGATAGGCTTTCAGGTAGGCCCTGGGGTCGGCGCGTTTGTACAGTGCGGGCAGGCAAAGCTCTTTGAGGGAGCAGGCGTTGCAGAAGGTTCCCGGCTTGACTTTTGGCGTGTAGCCGCGGGCGAAATACTGGTTCATCTCGTCGGCCATGGCCTGCGTTTTTTGGCGCAGCGCGTCCGTCAGCGGGACGAGTTCCCGCCGTCGTGTTTCCTCGTAGAAGAGCGCGGCCTGCGGGATATCACAGGCCAGCATCTCTTCCAGAGCCATGGCCTGCGCACAGAGCTGCAGCCGGTCGGCGTCGTTCTCCTTGGCGCGGCCATGTTTGTACTCCACCGGCATGGGCTGCCAGCGGCCTTCGGTGTGCTGCAGCGGGATGCCCTCCGGGTCCGCCCGGAATTCCACAACGTCGCAGTCTCCGCTGAGCCGCAGCCGGTGGCTGACGACCTTCATCCCCCGTGTGATGAGCAGATCGCCCCGCCGCTCGGTCTGCGCGGTGTCATGGCAGCGGGTATGTTCCAGCCGCCCCTCCGCAGTGCGAAGGTTCTCAGACCATTGCTGTTCGAGGTGGATGAGCGCCCACTGACGGCGGCAGAAGCAAAAATGCTGGATGCCGGACATCAACAGGTAATCGTCCGGGGCGGACATCAGGACATCCTCTCGCAGGTGACTCCTTCCGGAAGGGCATCGGATACGGTGACAGTGTAATCGCGGTAGCTGCGCGCCGGGGTGGTGGGGTCTCTGCGTTGGACGGTCACGGTATCGAACAGCTTGTATGCGGGGGCGTTGCCCAATTCCGAAGAATGCTTGAAGACGATGAGTTCCCGCACGGCCATTTTACCGCGCGCAGCGCTGTGATCGTTCTCGAACATGTTCAGGATGGCCTCCCACAGCAGCTGCAGGTCATCTTCAGAAAAGCCGGTGGTTTTGCGAGCGAGATTGGCGGAAACATAACCTTCTGCACGGTAGAGGGCATAGGGGACGATGTGCTTATGGCCGAACTCGGTATCTTTGTTTTCCGCATCTGATTCTTTTGTGATTGCCACACGAGTAAGCGTGATGTTGCGGGGCTCAATGGGGTCGATGGAATGTGCAAAGCCGAACTGAACTGGACCACGAACCTGGCCGCAGTTGAGCGCGCCCTTCACAAAGGTGGTCATAACAGCGCCAAAGGTGCGGATATCATAAAAGTCGGAACACATGAAGTTGCGGATTTTGATGTCGATATCCGGGTCTTTAGATTTGAGCTTGGAAGCAACTGCTTTGGCTTCTTTGGTGCTGGCCTTTTGGATGGAAACCAAATCATCGTGGATGCCGAGTTCATCGCCAGCGGTCAGGTCGCTTCGATTCAGCGTAACACTGTCCTTCACATAAATCCGATAACCGGGCGCATCTTCTTTTACGGTCTGGACGTAGTTCCGAATCTTTCTCTTCAAGCAGACATCGGTCACGATGCCGTAACCCGTTTCGGGGTCCATGCGAGGCATGTTATCTGCATCGGGATCGCCGTTCGGATTTCCGTTCTCAACGTCGAATAGAACAACAAAGTCGTAACGATTTTTGATGGGTTCAGACATAATTAGTCCTCCTTATCCTTTTTGGTGTAAAACTTTCGCATCTGATGATAGTAGCCGATTTGGAAAGCGCCCTGTTCGGGAAGTGTGGTGTGTGCAGGTAAGGTTTCATCGATCTTGGAGAAAAGGTGCGTCAGAAGCTTATTGTAATTGATTTGTTGTGCAGGTGTCAGCTTCTTCAGATGCTTTTGTGCGAGATTGATCAACGTGGGAAAAACAACTTCGGGGGTTTCGCAGGCGGCATTAAAGTAACGGTCCCGAATCGTTGTGTTGATTTCGGAATTGGCGTCACTTTGAATATGCTCTAACGTGGCAAACAGGCGGCCGAGTACGTAAGGGCAGTAATTCGAATCATCGTTTAACTTCATGTCCAAAATCTCCTTGTGATTTGAAAGAGTGGATGCGTTCCTCAGATAATACGCTTTCAGAATGGCGGCACGATTTGGGGTGACTTTTTGGTCAGCGTGGATTCTGGAAGCAATGCTGTGAAGGAGGGTGGAAGGATAAGGGGCTCCTGTAAGGGCGGCTCGCAGAAGCGCACCAGAAAGCTGGGGGGATGGTTTGGGATTGCGCTCTTTGAAGTTTAATGTTTCGCGGACGATTTTTGAAATGGAGATAAGTGATTCCTGGTCGTAAGGAGGACGGTCAATCTCCAGTGCTTTTGCATGCTGCTGCAAGTGTGCGGCAAATTTGCCCATCGTATCACGGTAGAAAAAACGTACCGAAATACGTGCCGCGTTGGGTGAGAGCCCCAGCACATAAAAGTGCTGGCCGGGCTGCAGATCTTCTCCCATCCAGCTGCAGGGCTGCCCTTTTGCAAGGCTGTCCAGCGCTTTGCTCAGGTCGTCTTCGGTAAGACCATGGTTTTCCGGGATGCCGAACATGGCCATCATGCCGAGGGAGGAATAGCTGGGGGACGCGTTTTCGGCCCAGCAGGCCACAGCGGTATCGCCGAGGATACGGCAATGATCCCGGTCGGCCAGCAGCGTGTTCAATGCAGTGGTGTAAGCAAAGGCGGCATATTCGCTGACAGGGGCATTCTCGCCCTGCTCGTGCCCATAGGAACAAAATGCCGGGGCGTTGAAGGAAACGAGCGCGGCTCCGGAGCTCTGTGCGCCGGGAACACCCTTGATGGAAGGATGCAGCCGGGCGGCTGGGGCCTGCTGGCCGGTCACGAGACACTGGACCAGCGGAGCGTCGGGCGAAGCGCTGCTGTAGTGCTGCTGCCATGCCGCTCGGATCGCTTCATCTTCAGTGGACAGGATGCTGCCCTCCGGCCCTTCATAGTCGAACAGAAGGTTGGCGTTTCCGGTGATATCCTTCCAGCGGTCAGCCAGCAACGGGTGGGCCGATGCGTCTTCGGGCTTCCAATGGTCAAAAAACGCAAGGATCGCTCTGGCCGCAGGGGAATCAACCCCATCCAGAATGGCATGGTGCAGCTTTGCACAGGCTTCGAAGCACTGGATGGAGCGCTCCGGCTTGCCTTTTTCGTCTGCACCCAGCAGATAGGTGGAATTGTCACACAGAAAATTTGCAGCAATGCCGGAAGCTCGTTTGACATGGGCAGGAACTGCCATTTCCCGTGGGGCGAGCACTTCTTTTTTACCGCGCGGAACCATCTGGCGGCAGTCCACGAGGTCGATGAGCTGGCCTTCCGCGTTGATGCGGAGCCAGTAGCTGACCTTGAACTGATTCTCCCAGCCGGGGGCTGAGATCTGTCCGGTGCGGAGCAGCTGCTCATAATAAGCAGTCAATGCCTGTAAGATCATGTGAACACCTCCACATCCCGGCAATCCATCACCCCGTTGACCAGCTTTGCCCGGAAGAACTGCGAGCGGATGTTGGCCGGGTCAGAATAATCCAGATCATACAGCATGAATCCGAGGTCCTGCGTGGCTTCTTCCAGTGCAGGAATGTCGCCGCCGGGCCACTCCCGGAAGTTGGCAGGGAACTCGCGGCAGCCAAAGCAGGGCTGATGATAGCACTGGCCTTTGCTCAAACGGCGGCGAAGGATATCCTGGAATTTTCCGGGGTTGTCGCCGGGGGCTGCCTTGTCGGTCATGGTGAAGTGACACTCGATGACATAGTGGACGTTCTGCAGGACCATAGCGGCGCGCTGCTGGATGTCCTGGCTGGTGTAGAGCACCGGCGGCGTTCCTCCCTTGGCGGCAGATAGTGCTGCGGAAGCCAGCAGGGTGGAGCGGACCTCGTTTCGCCGGATGTTGGTGAACTGGATGGGACTCAACAAGTAGATGCGGTCAATGTGGTACTTCAGGCCAGGGTGCCAGTAGATCGCTTCAACGAGCCCTCTTGCGGCCGACGGCGTGATGATGTCGTAACTGACACGTTCAGTCTTCATTTCGGGCCGGGAGAAGCATCCATAGGGTCCCCAGACTTCAATGCGCATGGACATGCGCATCACCTCCTTTCAAACGGTTGTCGGACTTTCAGGCGAACATCGAATTTACCCATTGCAACCACCTCTTTACTACTGACTTCTGTTGTATGTTATTTCAAAAACTCCTTGTGGCTTTAGTATAACACACTTTTTGCGAAATGCAAGATGCTACTTGTATAAAATCCAAATTCAACCTATAATAAAGGAGTCATTCGGAGAAAAACGAATGTGGATTGAAATTGTTGGATGTTGTTTCAAGCAATGAGGGAAAAGCAGTGGAGTCGTGTGCTCTGCTGCTTTTTCCATTTCAGAGGATGATCGCCCTGCCTTCTTCGATCTCCATCGAAAGGCCGGTCTTGCGGCTGTACAAGTCTGGATCAGTGAGGATGGCGGAGTCGTCGGGGAAATCCGGAGAACGTTCCAATGCACCGGCGGCGTCCAGCGAACGGAACTGCTTTTCATAGCATTCTACGCTGTAAATGCCCAGGCGGCGGAGCTGAGCACGGCTGATGTGTCCGCCGCGAAGCGATGCGCAGAGGTCGGCACCTTCCTCAATGGGAAGATAGATCGTGTAAGTGTGGTTATCAATGAGGTGGAACTTTCCGGCAACCTGTGCAAAGGGAAACTGACATCCCTTGATACCATGCTGAAAAGCGTCCAGAATGTTCTGTTTGTCAAGCGTTGCATGGGTGCGATAGAAGGATTCAAAATAGCTGTGAATGGCATCCGGTGTGTCGAGCAGGTCGTAGGCCCGCTCGGTGGCATTCATGGCGTTGACATTCTGCGAAAGCATGGGGAGCGGTGCCAGACCTTCCAGCTGGAAAGAAGCAACGATGCTTTTTTTCGGGTCGCGTCTGCCCTCCCGGTTGCAGCGCCCGGCGGTCTGGAGCAGGGAATCCAGTCCCGCGGCTTCACGGTAGGCGAGCGGAAAATCCACATCGACGCCTGCTTCGATCAAGGAGGTGGAGACGACCCGGCAGGGAAGCCCTGCCTTGAGCCGTTGACGGATCTCGTCCAACTGTCGGCGGCGGTCAGCGGCACAGAGGAAGGTGGTCAGGCAGTAGCTGCCTTCGGCGGGGAGCTGTGCAAACAGATCCTGGGCGGTCTTGCGCCGGTTGACCACACAGAGCACCTGTTCGGCAGACGAAAGCTGTGCGCAGAGGGCCTCAGCGGAGAGGATGCCCAAATCTTGCCGGGTCACGCGGCGAAGGACTTCATAGAGGTGAGCCGGGTCGGGGCTGAGTTCTTTTGCGGTCAGGCCGGGGGCAAGCTCCTGAAGCAGCGGCGTCAAGGCGGGCTGCGTTGCGGTGCAGAGAACGGCGGTAGTGTGGTAGTGCTGGACCAGCTGTGCGATGGCGGAAACGCAGGGCTTCAGGTAATCGGTAGGGAATGTCTGTGCTTCATCAAAAAGAATGACGCTGTTGGCAATGTTGTGCAGTTTGCGGCACCGGCTGCTGCGGTTGGCGTAGAGGGATTCGAAGAACTGCACAGCGGTCGTCACCACGATGGGAGCGTCCCAGTTTTCGCTGGAAAGCAGTTTCCGGTACTGAGCAGGTGTCAGGTCGTCTTTTTCGGTCAGCTTGTAGTCTACACCGGAAAAGTGGGCCAGCACATTGTCTTCTCCCAAAAGATCTGCGAACGTCTGCGCCGTCTGGTCGATAATGGAAGTGTAGGGGATGACGTAAATGATGCGCTCCATCTGCGGCTTTTGTGCCACAGCATGTTCCAGCGCAAAGGCGAGGGACGCGAAGGTTTTGCCGCCGCCCGTGGGAACTGTGAGCGTATAAAGCCCCTGTGGTGCATGAGTGCCCTGTTCCATGCAGGCCCGCAGTACTTTGTTCCGCTCCTGCGCGACAGGGGAAGCGGCAGGGCTGTCAAGGTAGCGTTTGGCCTGTGCCCGGACTTTTTCCAGCAGAGCGGAAAGAGGTTCCCCCATCCCACGCGGGGCTGCTTTACCGTCCATGAAGGTCTCGGTGTCGATGAAATCGGCATCGACCAGGCTGGAGTAGAGCATCCGGGTGAAAAAGGCCATGGTCAGGTTGTCCGGCTGGCGGAGCAGCCACGGCGGCAGAGCGGCTTTGGCAGGGGAGATCTCCTGTTTCCACTGGGAGCAATCTTCGATCCGCCGCTTGGAGCGGCCGACCAACGTGCTTTCGTCGGCAGTGTCATGCGGATTTCCGAGGTCGGGGATGCCACTGTGGTGTCCGGCAATGGCCAGCGCGGCGGGAATGTTTCCGTCCTGGATCGCGGCCTTGGCTCCAGCAGTGGAGTGGTCAACGGGCGGGCCGCCCTGCAAGCGTTGCTGGAAACCAGCGCTATATTTTCCGATGTCATGAAGCAGGGCGGTATACGCTGCTTCTGCTTGTGCGCCAAACGCTGCGGCAAAGGTTCCGGCCAGTGCAGCCGTGCTGGTCAGGTGTTCTTCGATGGTCTGAGTGCGGGTCTTGTCATCACTGATGTGCGCGAGCAGCTTCATAAGAAATTCCTCCTGAACGATATGATACCGTTACCATACGAGAAATGGAAGTTGTTGTCAATTGGCATCCTTCCTATAATTTCAGTATAAATTCTGTTGTGTCCCATAAATCGTACTTCCACGCTCCCTTCTCAAAAAATCTTGCCTTTTCCCCCAAAAAGGCTTACAATAGTCTCGGCAAACCGAAAAGACAAGGAAACAATTTCGGAGGACAGAGCAATGGCTTGTACTACAATCTTAGTCGGCAAAAACGCATCATACGATGGCTCCACCATGGTCGCCCGCAACGACGATTCGGGTTCGGGGCATTTCACGGCCAAAAAGTTCGTGGTCGTGCAGCCGGAGGAGCACCCGGCCGTCTATCGGTCGGTGATCTCCCATGTGGAGGTGCCGCTGCCCGGCCATGCGCTGCGGATGACGGCCATGCCCAACGCGGTGGAAGGCGAGGGAATCTGGGCGGCAGCGGGTGTCAATGCGGCCCATGTGGGCATGACGGCCACCGAGACCATCACGTCCAACCCGCGCGTTCTGGGCGCAGACCCGTTGGTGGTGTATCAGCCCGCCAAAGGGGAACGACCGGAGGTGCTCGGCGGCATTGGCGAGGAGGACATCGTCTGCCTCGTGCTGCCCTATATCCGCACGGCCCGCGAGGGTGTGGTGCGCCTGGGCGAGCTGCTCCGGACGTACGGCACCTATGAGATGAACGGCATCGCGTTTCAGGATGTGAACGAGATCTGGTGGCTGGAGACCATCGGCGGCCACCACTGGATGGCCCGCCGTGTGCCGGACGACAGCTATGTCGTGATGCCCAACCAGCTCGGCATCGACAGTTTCGACTTTGCCGACGCCTGCGGCGCACAGGAAAACTACATGTGTTCGGATGACCTGAAGGCCTTTGTGGACAAGCACCACCTTGACCTCTCGCTGGACGGCAGCTTCAACCCACGCGATGCCTTCGGCAGCCACGACGATGCTGACCATGTGTATAACACACCGCGTGCCTGGTTCATGCTGCGGCATCTGAACCCCAACACCTGGGTTTGGGAAGGCCCCGATGCAGACTATACCCCGCATTCGGACGACCTGCCCTGGTGCATGGTCCCGGAGCGGAAGATCACACCGGAAGACGTGAAATACCTGCTGTCTTCGCACTATCAGGGCACCCCGTATGACCCGTATGCCGCCTATGGCGACCCGAAGAGCAAGGGTGCCTACCGTACGATCGGCATCAACCGCAACAGCTTCATGGCGCTGACCCAGATGCGCCCGGATCTGCCGGAGGAGTTCCGCACGGTGGAGTGGATCGCCTATGCGTCCAATGCCTTCAACACGATGGTGCCGTTCTATGCCAATGTGGACACCACCCCGGCCTACCTCGCCTGCACCACCGGCGAAGTCTCCACCGAGAGCTTTTACTGGGTCAGCCGGATGATCGCTGCCATGGCCGATGCCGCTTACGGCAAGTCCATCTTCCATGTCGAGCGCTACGAGGAAGGCGTCCTCTCCGCCACACGCGCTCTGTTGAACGCCTACGACGAAAAACAGGCCCAGGAGGCCGACCCGGCCCGCCGTGCCGCCCTGCGCACGGAGGCCAACGAGGCCATCGCCAGAGAGCTGAAGGCCCGCGCCGCCGATACGCTGGATAAGGTCCTCTTTGAACTGAGCTGCAATATGAAGAATGCCTTCTCCCGCTCGGATGCCTGAGCAATCAATAAGGTAATAAATGGGAGCGCCTCCGCACAGAAACTGTTTTGTGCGGGGGCGCTCCTCGTTGTGCCGGGAACAGCATTTCATATGAAACTCCAATGCAGAAAACGCAGAATGACGGATATAAATCATAAAGAAAATGATTTTTTGTATGCGTTTCATATTTTCGGGGGGGGTAGGAAAAAATGAAAAAACATGGAGGAAAACATTGACAAATAGCTAAAAAAGGTGATATTCTATGAATGAGGCTTTATACCTCGGATGTCATTGTGCCCTGAGGAGGGGAAAAACTTTTTGAAACGATATGACCAGGCAGGAAAAGCAAAGTGGCTGATCCTGGTCATTGCGGCAGGTATCCTTCTGCTGGGTGTGATCCTGTATGCAGGGGGACGCTGGCTGGAGACCAGGAGCGTTGAAGAAGCACGCGGGGATCTGACCCAGACGGAAGCGGTGGAAACGCAGGAATACAACGGCGTCACATACCAGCGCCGGGAGGGGCTGACCTCCATCCTCGTGATGGGCGTGGACCATGACAGTGCTGTGGAGAGCGAGGGCGCTTACCAGGGCGGCCAGGGAGATTTCCAGCGGCTGATCGTCATCGATCCGGAACGCCAGGTCATCCGTCAACTGAAGATCGACCGGGATACCATGACAGAATGCACCGTGCTGGGCTACCTTGGCAGCCCCATCGGCACCAAAGAGATGCAGATCAGCCTTGCGCATGGCTTCGGCGATGGCAAGGAGGAAAGCTGCGAGTATGCCCGTGAGGCAGTGGAAGGTCTTCTGCTGGGAGAATCCATTGATTTTTACGTGGCCATGAACATGGATGGCATCTCGGAGCTGAACGATCTGGCAGGCGGTGTCACTGTGACATTGGAGGATGATTTCTCCTCCATAGACCCTGCAATGACCAAGGGCACGACCCTGACGCTGCATGGAGATCAGGCCGAGACCTTTGTCCGCAGCCGGATGACGGTCGGAGATGGGACCAACGCCAGCCGCATGGAACGTCAGGAGGCGTTCCGTGGTCGCGACCAAGAAGACTGCAAAGGTCTGAGTTTGAGAAAGTACCTTTTGTAGGTTTACAGAAGGCAGTGGCATTTGCTGCCACTGCTTTCTTTCTGCTTCAGAATAAATCAAAGGGAGAACAAAACTATGTCAGAATACCAAATGCCACCCCCCAATAAGGTGAATTCGCCCCAGCCCGGCAATGGAGACGAGGAGACCATTGACCTCCTGGAGCTGCTTTATGCGCTGCTGGGAAAGTGGCGGGAGATCGCAGCAGCAACCGTGGCCTGCGCCCTGATCGCAGCCATTGGGGTGCTGTTTTTTGTGACGCCCAAGTATCAGGCGTCGTCCACCATTTACGTCATCAGCCAGAAAGACTCGGACATCAACATGTCCGATCTCCAGATCGGCACGGCCCTGACCGATGACTATATCCAAGTCTTTCATATGTGGGAGGTGCAGGAGAAGGTGATCTCCAACCTGGACCTGCCCTATACCTACAGCCAGCTGGATAAGATGCTCTCTGTGACCAATGCCTCCAACACCCGGATGGTGGAGATCACCGTGACGTCGGAGTCTGCGCAGGAAGCAGCAGACATCGCCAATGAGTATGTTACCGTGGTGCAGGACTACATTGCCAAAAAGATGGCAACGGACAAGATCTCTATCATGTCCACAGCACTGGTTCCTACGGAGCCGGTCAGCCCGAACAAGACCAAAAGCATCCTGCTGGGAGCATTGCTGGGCTTTGTGGTCAGTGCGGGTGTCGTTGTTGTGATCACAGTGCTGGACGATACCTACAAGACGGCGGAGGACATCAAGAAATACACCGGGCTGGTGACGATGGCGGTGATCCCGCTGGAAAAGAGCGATGAGCCAAAACACCAGAGGGCAGACAAGCAGATCGGCCTGAAGCTGCCGGGAGAGAAAACGCTGTGAACAGACTTGAATTTCGAAAACTTCCCCAGTTGAGCTACCCGGTCAATGAGGCCTTCAACACCCTTTCCACCAATGTCTCCTTTTTGGGTCGGGATATCAAAAAGATCATGCTTACCAGTTCCCACGCATCCGAGGGCAAGAGCTTTACCAGCCTTACGCTGTGCCGGAAGCTGGCAGAGCGAGGCAAGCGGGTGGTCCTGGTGGATACGGACCTGCGGCGGAGCATGATCACCACTGTTTATGGGGTGCAGTTTGCGCCGGGTTCCAAAAAGCAGGGCCTATCTCACTATCTGGCCGGCATTGCCGAAAAGGAGGAAGTCCTGTTCCACACCAACGTTCCGGGCATGGACTTTATCCCTATGGGCCACGAACTGCTGAATCCCATCCCGCTGCTGAGCTCTGAGCGGTTTCAGAACCTGCTGGATGGACTGGCAGAGCAGTACGATTACGTGATCGTGGATGCGGCTCCGGTGGGCGTGGTCATTGATGCTGCGGAGATCGCCAAGGTCTGCGATGGCATTCTGCTGGTGGTGAGCTACAATCAGGTCCACCGGCAGGAGCTGATCGACGCCAAAAACCAGTTGGAACAAACGGGCTGCCCCATCCTCGGCACCATCCTCAATCAGGTGGATTACGAGGGCTTTGCCAACAAGAAGTATTATTACAAATCGCATTATTCCAGTTATTACAAGGCCTACGAAAAAGAGGCAGAAGAAAAGAAGAGCTGAGCCCATGACAGAACAGTTTTTGGATCTGCATACGCATGTGGTCTATGGAGTGGACGATGGTGCCCGCACGGAAGAACAGATGCGGGCGATGCTGGACGCAGCTGCCGCCAACGGCATCACCACATTGGTGGCCACCACCCACGCGACACCGGGCCTGGAGGAGTTTCCACAGGAGCGCTACCAGCGCCACCTGGATGCAGCGCAGGCCTATTGTCAACAGCAGGGGTATGGATTGCGGCTGTACCCCGGTGCGGAGCTGCTGTACAACCCCATGCTGCGGGATGCGGCCAGAGAAAACGGCCTGCCCACGCTGGCCGGTACGGATTGGGTGCTGATGGAGTTTTTACCGCAGACTTCCGCCAAAGAGCTGGAAAATGGGCTGGAAGAAGTGGCTGTGTGCGGCTACTCCATTCTGATGGCCCATGTGGAGCGCTACCGCTGCCTGGAATCGCGGGGCCTGCTGGAAAAGCTGAAAGCCCGGTATCCTGTGGCCTGCCAGATGAACGGTTCCACGGTGCTGGAGCCGGGCAGCTTCTGGAAGCGGCGGCGGGTGGAACGCTGGCTGAGCAGCGGTGTCATTGATGTGGTAGCATCGGATGCACATAACACCACGTCCCGGCCGGTCAATCTGCGGGAAGCCTATCAAAAGCTGAAACTCACCTTCGGCGAGGAAACAGCGGACCGTTTGACCGGGCGCAGCGGCCTATGGAAGGAATTCCGGGACGCCTTAGCACAACAAAAAACGACTTGACGATCCAGCAAAGTGCTGGGGACTGCTTCCTTCTGCACAATGCGTAGCATGTTGGGAGCAGATGTGCAAGACGCAGAAAAAGCAAAACAGCGGCAGTTTTCCAAATTGGAAAGCGGCCGCTGTTTTTTGAAATCAATATTGTTAGAATTTGCTAAAATTCTTTGAACTTATTTGTTTGCACAAAAAAACTCTAGATGCAAAATTGTTGCATCTAGAGCGAAAATAAAAATCACACCCCCGATGCGCCGTAGTTTGCCAGCACACGGGCGGAGGGATCGTTGACGTTGCAGCCGGGCCATGCCTTGTTGGGCATCCAGAAATCGACGATGGTGCGGCTCTGGTCGTGGTAATATTTCTCGAAGATCTCGCGGTAGAACAGGCTCTCCTTGGTGAACGGCATGCAGTGGGCCGAATAGTTTGCCCGGCGGAGCTGGAACTCCTCGTCGGTGTAAAGGCTCTCGGTATACTCCTTGATGTCGTCCACCATGCTGTGGCCTACGGCATCGGAGAAGGCGGCCTTTTCACGCCACAGGATCTCCGGCGGCAGCCAGTCGCCCTCGAAGGCTTTGCGCAGCAGGTACTTGCCCTTGCCGTAGCTGTTCAGCTTCTTTTCGGGGTCAATGGCCATCACGTAGCGGACGAAGTCCAGATCACCGAAGGGCACACGGGCCTCAATGCTGTTGGAGGAGATGCAGCGGTCGGCGCGGAGGACATCGTACATATAAAGCTCGCGGATGCGCTTCTGACTCTCCTGCTGGAAGGCGTCGGCGGTGGGGGCATAGTCGGTGTACTTGTAGCCGAACAGCTCATCGGAGATCTCGCCCGTCAGAAGGACGCGGACATCGGTCTGCTCGTGGATGGCCTTGCACAGCAGATACATGCCCATGCTGGCGCGGATGGTGGTGATGTCCCAGGTGCCCAGCAGGCGGATGACCTCTTCCAGGCTCTGGAGGACCATCTCCCGGTTGATGATGACCTCGTGATGCTCACTGCCCAGATAGTCGGCGGTCTGGCGGGCGTACTTCAGGTCGATGGCGTCGGTGTCCATGCCGATGGCAAAGGTGCGGATGGGCTTGCCCAGCTTTTTGGCTGCGATGGAGCAGACCAGCGAGGAGTCCAGACCGCCCGAAAGCAGGAAGCCGACCGGTGCATCGGCGTCCAGACGCTTTTCCACACCGGCAATGAGCTTTTCGCGGATGTTGGTCAAGGTGGTCTCCATGTCGTCTTCCATGGGGGCGGGCACATCGGCGATGTCCTCATAGCGGACGAAGCGGCCGTCGCAGTAGTAGCTGCCAATGGGGAAGGGCCGGATGTCGTCGCACCAGCCGATGAGGTTCTGCATCTCGGACGCGAATGCGATCTGGTGGCTGGACTTGGAGTAGCCGTAGAACAGCGGGCGGATGCCGATGGGGTCGCGGGCTGCGATGAGGCGGTCCTTGCGGGAATCGTAGAGGATGAGGGCGAACTCGGCGTCCAGATGGCGGAACATGTCGAGGCCGTACTCATAATAAAGCGGCAGCAGGATCTCGCAGTCGCAGTCGGACTGGAACTTGTAGCCCCGGCGCTTCAGGATCTCTTTTTCAAAGCGGAAGCCGTACAGCTCGCCGTTGCAGACCACACAGTCGGCTCCGCGGTAGAACGGCTGCATGCCTTCGGGCGTCAGGCCCATGATGGCCAGCCGGCCAAAGCCCATCAGGCCGAACGGCCCTTCCACGACCCGCTGGTCGTCCGGGCCGCGCATCACGGTGCGCAGCAGATAATCCTTGAACTTGGCGGCACTTAGATCGTGCCCGGTGTAACCCATTACACAACACATATTTCTTACCCCTCTCAAGTGACCGCTCCATCATTGCTTGGCAATGCCGCCTCTCCGGATCGGAGCGGTCTCAAATAAAAATACGGCAGCTTTCATCCCATTTTGCTAGGACGAATGCTGCCGTATCCGTGGTGCCACCTAAATTACCGACACGCTGGGCATGTCAGTCACTTTTGTGCGCTCTCCCCGTTGAAAGCACTGCCGCGATAACGAGCGGCGCACGTCTGCCCCTACTTGCCGCCTTACGCGGGTTCAGGGGGAAGCTCACGGGGGTTCGTTCGGGTCCGGCTCTCTGCACGGCTCGCACCTGCCCGCGCTCTCTGAAAAAGAGCGGTTGGACCTTACTTTTCCCGGTCAACGCTTTTCTTGCCTGAATTGTATCACGGCTTTTTGTCCGTGTCAACAGCCGAATTTGAATTTTCTGCGGTTTGTTCAGCCTGCTCATTTTGCTGCGCACAGCGGCGGCAAAGTCCGTACAAAACGCTTCCCTCGCACTGGAGCGTAAAGCCGTGTTCGGCCATCAGATGGGCGCGCACCTCGTCCATGAAGTGGCAGTCCAGGTGATAGATCCGCCCGCACTGCACACATTTGAGGTGCAGATGCTCCCGGCAGTGCCGCCCTTCGTCCACATACTGGAACACGGCTTTTTCGCCCTTGTCAGCGACGTATTTCATGATGCGCTGTTCGCCCGCCAGCTTGTCGAGGTAGCGGTAGACGGTGGTGGGGTTGGGGCTGGCGCCCTCGGCCTCCAGATGTTCCAGAATATTCGACGCACTGACCGCGTGCTGCCGGTTGTTGATGAGGTAATCCAGGATGAGCTGCCGGGTTTTGGTGTTGTATCCGCCGCGACCTGCCATGATATCCGCCTTCCTTTCCGCATCAAGTGTATCACAATTTATCCTTCGATGCAAAACAAGATGGGAGAGTTGGTGACAAGCACAAAAAACTTTGTGAATAATGCGAGAAAATACGGCAGAATATCTGTGCAAAACGGAAAAGCTCCCAATCTTTTGGAAAAACTCTTGTAAAGATTGACAAGTTGTGTGATAATATTCGTATGAGATGAGTTGGATTATTTCAGGGATACAAGCTGCCTTTTGGGCGGCTTTGTGTTGTTTGAGACGAACATCGGAATGAAATGATCTGTTCGGTTAGGAGATTGGAAAGATGAAAGAGATGGAACAGCAGGCAAAGCAGAGCTTGAAGCTCCAGGCCTACCAGTACCTGAAAACAAAGATCCTGAACTGTGAGTACCGTCCCAATGAGTTTCTCAACGAGCAGAAGCTCTGTGCGGAGATGGGAAATATCAGCCGCACCCCCATGCGGGATGCGTTGGGCCGGTTGGAGCAGGAGGGCCTCATCACCATCCTGCCCAAAAAGGGCCTGATGGTCTCCGGCATCACGGAGGAAGATGTGCACAGCATGTTCGAGATGCGCCTTCTGGTGGAGCCGTATGCGCTGCGCAATTACGGCAACCTGATCCCCCGGCAGGCACTGGAAGACTATAAGGAACTGATGCACCACCCGGACCGCATCGACGACTTCTGCAAGTCGGACGATGATTTCCACGCGCTGCTGATGAGCAGCCTGCCCAACAAGTACCTGCGCTCGGCCTATGACCGCATCACCGGCCTGAACACCCGGTTCCGCATCATGACCGGCAAGGTGAGCATGATCAATCAGGACCAGACCTGCGAGGAGCATCTGCACATCCTGGATGCGGCCCTGAACGACAACTGGGACACCGCCGCCGATGCGCTGCAGCACCATCTGGAGCTGGCCCGCGATAAGGCTGAAGGCGTCATCAAGGTCATCCGGCTGTGGTAAGACTTACCCTCTCAGGCGCTCCGCGCCAGCTCTCCCAGAGGGCGAGCCACTGGCGAGCCGGTTCTGGTCGTGCTGGATGAGCAACGTTTCTTGGAACCATAAAATAGAGTGCTCCGCTGTTTCGATTTACAGCATCCGTACAAACGCTCTTTTGTCAGAGCCATTGTATCGATGCCGTTGGTCTTGACGACGGAGCACTTTTGTTTCCGATTCAAACTGCTTTCAGCATCCAGCAGAGCCTGTCCGGCCTGCCAAGGGCTCCCCCATCGGGGGAGCAGTCAAACCCACAGGGTTTGACTGAGAGGGTACTTTTTTGCACAAAAACAGCACATTTGTCCAGAAACAGTGGGATATGTATAAAAAATTCATAAAAATCATAAGAATTTGACATTGCATAGTTTTAACAATGTGGTAAAGTAAAAGGCAGAGAGACCCGGCTGAAAACGGGTACAATGATTTGGAGGATCGTAATTATGGCTGATCGTATCGTACTGAATACCATTTCCTACCATGGCCACGGTGCCATCGAGAACATCGTTCCCGAACTGACCGCCCGCGGCTACAAGAAGGCATTCGTCTGCTCCGACCCCGACCTCATCAAGTTCGGCGTGACCAAGAAAGTCACCGACCTGCTGGATGCGGCAAACTTTGCCTACGCTGTGTACAGCGAGATCAAGCCCAACCCCACCATCGCCAATGTGCAGGACGGCGTGGCGGCCTTCAAGGCTGCTGAGGCAGACTGCATCGTGACCATCGGCGGCGGCTCCTCCATGGATACCGCAAAGGCCATCGGCATTATCATCAACAACCCGGAGTTCGCGGATGTCCGCTCTCTGGAAGGTGTCGCGCCCACCAAGAAGCACGCCGTCTTCACCATCGCCGTGCCCACCACCGCCGGTACGGCGGCCGAAGTCACCATCAACTACGTCATCACCGATGTCGAGAAGAAGCGCAAGTTCGTCTGCGTCGATACCAACGACATCCCGGAGATCGCCGTCGTGGACCCCGATATGATGTCCTCCATGCCCAAGGGCCTGACCGCTGCCACCGGTATGGACGCTTTGACCCACGCCATTGAGGGCTACATCACCAAGGGCCATTGCACCATCTCCGATATGTTCCATCTGGAAGCCATCAAGCTCATCAGCGAGAACCTGCGCGGTGCCGTCCAGAACACCCCGGAAGGCCGCGAGGGCATGGCTCTGGGCCAGTACATCGCCGGCATGGGCTTCTCCAATGTGGGTCTGGGCATCGTCCACTCCATGGCACACGGCCTGTCCGCTCTGTATGACACCCCGCACGGTGTGGCCTGCGCCATCCTGCTGCCGGTCGGTCTGGAATACAACAAGAGCGTGGCCGGTGAACGCTACCGTGCTGTCGGCAAGGCCATGGGCGTCCAGGGCATCGACGAGATGAACGACGCCGAGGCAGCCGATGCCACCATCGCCGCCGTCAAGCAGCTGAGTGCAGAGGTGGGCATCCCCGCCAACCTGCACGGCATCCTGAAGGAAGAGGACATCCAGTTCCTGGCAGAGTCCGCTTACGCCGACGCCTGCCGCCCCGGCAACCCGCGTGACACCAGCGTGGAAGAGATCGTGGAGCTGTACAAGAGCCAGCTGTAACCCGCTTCGGTCCGGCCTGCAGTAACATCCAAAACCTCAAAATGCCATCTTCGGCCGCAGCGCCGGAGGTGGCTTTTTTGTGGTTCGGGCTTGTCAAGCGCCCCGAAACCGGGTACAATCAGAGTATACTTTGTTTCAGGAGGGCAACAGCCGATGGAATTGAATTTCTATACCCTCAGCGTCATCTATCTGGTCTACTCGTTTTTGGGCTGGGTGGGGGAGACGGTCGTAGCCACCGCCAAAGGCCGCCGGTTCACCAACCGCGGTGTGGCCTCCGGCCCGTTCTGCTTCGTCTACGGCACGGCGGGCGTTCTGCTGGCCGTGGGTCTGGCCGACCTGCGCAACAACTGGTTCGCACTGTTCGCGGGCAGTTTTCTGATCGCGACCGTGGTCGAGTGGGTCACGGCGAAACTGCTGGAACGGGTGCACCACCGCCGCTGGTGGGATTACTCCGATAAAAAGTTCAACCTGGACGGCTACGTCTGCCTGCAATATTCTGCCCTGTGGGGCGTGCTGGGCGCAGTAGCAGTCCGCTGGGGCAACGACCTGCTGCTGCGGTTCTGTGCCTGGCTGCCGCCGCTGCTGCTCCACATCGCGGTATGGGTCAGCATGACGGTCGCCGTGCTGGACCAGATCGGTGCGGTGGTGGTCGTGGGGCGGTATGCCGCCAGACACCCCCGGCTGGAACAGCTGGGGCAGGAGCTGGGCAAGGGCACCGACCGGCTGCAGCAGAAGATCGCCGCCCGCGTCGAGCGCCGCATCCAGCGGGCCTACCCCGCAACGGCCCGCCCGGAGCCGACCACCAGCGCCGAAAAGGCGATGAGTGTATCCGACCTGGTCTGGCTGTTCGTGGTGGGGGCCTTCCTCGGCGATGTGGTGGAGACCCTGTTCTGCCGCATCACGGCCGGTGTCTGGATGAGCCGGTCGAGCCTGGTGTGGGGCCCGTTCAGCGTGGTGTGGGGGCTGGCGCTGGTGCTGGCCGCCGTCCTTCTGCGGGGCAGCGAGCACCAGAGCGAGAGCCGCATCTTCTGGTTCGGCGTCATCCTCGGCGGTGCGTATGAGTATGTGTGCAGCGCCGTCACCGAGCTGCTGTTCGGCACCGTGTTCTGGGATTACAGCGGCTTCAAGTTCAACCTCGGCGGGCGCATCAACCTGCTGTATTGCTTCTTCTGGGGCATTGCAGCGGTGACCTGGATGCGGTATGGCTACCCGTTGGTGGCAAAGTGCATGGGAAAGCTGAAATCCCGCATCCGCCCCTGGATGACGGCGGCGCTGGCCGTTTTTATGGCGGTGAACATGCTGGTGTCGGCGCTTGCGCTGGCCCGGTACGATGCCCGCACCAGCGGCGTGGAGGCGGCGAACCCCGTCGATGTGGTTCTGGATGCGCATTTTGACAATGCCCGGATGGAGCGCATCTATCCCAATGCGAAAAAAGTCTCTTCATGATCTGCATCTATGCCGCCTTCTGCGCCGCACAGTTCGCGATGGGCTGACCGCTGCCCGATAACATGAAAGCCCCCGCCGTTCGTCGGCGGGGGCTTTCTGTGTCGCAGGGAAAGTTACTGCTGTGCGAAGATCTTTACGTCGTCCTTGTCCATGAAGGCGGCACCGGCGAAACCGGCAGCTTCGAGCTGGCCCAACTGCTTGCCGAGCTTCTTGCCCTGGGGCAGGATGGTGACTTCGTAGTTGTCGCGCAGAGCGGCGGCTTTGGCGAGGACGGCGGGGAAATCTGCCTCCTTGCCGTAGAGCAGGGCGATCTTCTGCTTGGCACCGGGGATCTGATACCCCTGCTCCAGCAGGATGCCGCAGACGCGCTCGAAGCCGATGGAGAAGCCGACGGCAGGCACCTTGGTACCCAGGAACTTGCCGATCATGTTGTCGTAACGGCCGCCGCCCGCCACAGCACCGCTGAACTGCGGACAGGTGATCTCGAACACCATGCCGGTGTAGTAGCCCTGGCCGCGGACGAGGCTGGGGCAGTAGGCCACAGCGAAGCGGCCGTCGGCGATGGCATTGGCCGTGGCGAGAACATACTTCAGATCGTCGGCGATGGCGGGGTCGGCGCAGCGGGAAGCGACGGCATCCAGCGTGACGTCACCGGCGGCGATGAAGTCGGCCAGTGCCTGGATGGCATTCTCCGGCAGCTGCTTTTCGGTCAGCTCGGCCTTGACGCCCTCGGCACCGATCTTGTCCATCTTGTCGAAGGTGATGCAGACGGAATCCAGCGTATCGGCGGCAAAACCCATGCTCTCCAGCATCCCGCGCAGGATGCGGCGGTCGTTGATGTTGACCGTGAAGCCGGTGAAGCCGATGCTCAGAAGGGCGCGGGCCGTCACGTCGATGAGCTCGACCTCGGCGTTGGGGGACTCGTCGCCCAGAATGTCGATGTCGCACTGGACAAACTCGCGCAGACGGCCCTTCTGGGGGCGCTCCGCGCGGAAGACACGGTCGGTCTGGATGACCTTGAAGGGGTGGGGGAGCTTGTCCTTGTTGGCCGCATAAAAGCGGCTCAGGGGCAGGGTCAGGTCGTAGCGCAGACCCATGTCGGACAGCTGCTTCGGGTCGCCGGAGTCCAGCGCGCTGGTCAGCTTATCGCCGCGCTTGAGCACCTTGAAGATAAGGTTCAGGTTGTCGCCGCCGTCGGATTTGTCCAGATTCTCCATATCCTCCAGCATGGGGGTGGAGATGCGCTCGAAGCCGGAGGCGCGGTAGGTCTCCAGAATTTTGCCCTGAATGTAGTCGCGCAGGGCCTGCTCGGCGGGAAGAAGGTCCCGCATACCCTTTAATGCCTGTGTTTTCATGGATGATCCTCTCTCTATACCCTCTCAGTCACGCTTCGCGTGCCAGCTCCCCCAAAGGGGGAGCCATTGGCATGTCGGGCAGGTCTGCACGTTGTCGCCTTCGGCTCTTACGCGGCTGAGCCTTGTCCTCATGGGCAGCATCTGCCTGCCCTTTGCCGCAAGGCCCACGGCTTTTCGGAAGGATGGGCCTGAGCAGCCAGCAGGGCCAGAACCGGCCCGCCAGAGGCTCTCCCTTTGGGAGAGCTGGCGCGAAGCACCTGAGAGGGTTATTCTTTTCATAGTACCTACAATTATAAAAGAATCTGCTCGTTTGTCAATCAAAAAGGGCAGACTAAGGGCAGAGGTGATGCAAAAATGCAGCAGTTTTCTGCAAAACATCCGTGGGCCATCCTGGCGGCGGGGGCTGCCATTCAGGTGTTGACGGGCCTGCCCGCCGCGTGGGGCGTATTCCAGCAGCCGGTGATGGACGAGTACGGCCTGAGCGAGCAGGGGGCCGGGTATGCGTTCGGCCTTCTGATCGCGGCGTTCGGCGTCGGGTGCGTGATCGGCGGCTTTTTGCAGGACCGCAAAGGCCCCCGATGCGCTGCGCTCTGGGGCACGGCCCTGCTCTGCGGCGGTTTCTTTGCGGCGGCGCTGCTACCGGGGGAGAAGGGCGGCTTTTTCTTTGGGGCATTCAGCATCCCGGCGGGGCTGGGCACGGCGTTTCTGTATCCGTCCATCCAGTCCTGCGCCCAGAAATGGTACAAGGGCCGCAAGGGGCTGGCCACCGGCGTCATCGGGGGCGCGGTGGGCCTGTCCGGTGCGTTCCTCACCGTCTTCGTCCGGACGGCGCTGAAGGGCTTCGGGCCGGTGCAGGGCATCCGGGGCGCGTTCTGGGCGCTGGGGGCATTGACCCTTCCGGTCTGTCTGGCGGGCAGTCTGCTGCTCGTTGACCCGCCGCCCGAAAAGCAGCGGCCGGAAGAGCAGGGCCGGGGCAGGAACGCCCCGCCGCTCGACCTGGCCCCCTTGCAGATGCTGGGCACGAAGCAATACTGGCTCTGCGCGGGGGCGGTCTGCTGTTCCACCCCGGCGGTGCTGCTGTTCAGCCCCATCATCCTGAAGCTGGGTATGGAGCGGGGGCTGGATGAGCGCGCGGCGCTGTGGAGCGTGGTGCTGGGCAGCGTGGGCAGTGCGGCCGGGCGGCTGCTGATGCCCCTGCTCAGCGATAAAATTGGCCGTCGACCGACCGATCTGCTCCTGTTCGCGGCGTCGTTCGTGCTGTCCGGCGTGTTTCTGTTTGCGCAGGGGTGGGCCGTGGCGGCAGTGTATGCCAGCCTGACCTTCTGTTACTCGGCGCTGGCGGCGGTGCTGCCTGCCCTTTCCACCGACCTGTTCGGTCTGCCCCACGCGGGGGTGAACTACGGTTTTCTGGCTCTGGGGCAGAGCGTGGGCAGTCTGGCGTTCCCCTTTGCAGCCAACCTCTGGGGGCTGGAGACCGGGCGGCACTGGCTGGCCATCGGCGGGGCGGCGGCAGGTTTTGCAGCCATCTGGGCCTTGCAGCCGGTCCAACGGCAAAAACCACCAAAGAAAAACTGAACCTTTTGGCAGACCTGACAAAAAAATATCAAACGAAACGGGAAAAGCATAAAATGTGGCGGTTAGCTACAAATAACCGCCAAAAACTTTGTAGAAAAATTGTCGGAAACGTCTTGAAAATTGCGAAAATGTCCTCTATAATGAAACTATGCGTGGTAGTACTGGGCGTACCGATGAGAGCGGCGGGCCCGGTCGAATGCAAACGGCAGGGGAGCCCCCCTGCTGCGTGGCATCAATTTGTCAAAAGGAGAGTATGATTATGACCTATTCGCAGCAAGTACAGAATATGTGCCCGATCACCAAAGGTCCTAAGCATGGTCCGGCTCCCATCCCCGAAGAGGGCGCATGGGTCAAGGCCTATGAGATCAAGGACATCAGCGGCTACACCCATGGTGTGGGCTGGTGCGCACCCCAGCAGGGCACCTGCAAGCTGTCCCTGAACATCAAGAACGGCGTCATCGAAGAGGCTCTGGTGGAGACCATCGGCTGCTCCGGCATGACCCACTCTGCTGCTATGGCAGGCGAGATCCTGCCCGGCAAGACCATTCTGGAAGCTCTGAACACCGACCTGGTGTGCGACGCCATCAACGTGGCTATGCGCGAGCTGTTCCTGCAGATCGTCTACGGCCGCAGCCAGACCGCTTTCTCTGAGGACGGTCTGCCCATCGGCGCAGGTCTGGACGACCTGGGCAAGGGCCTGCGTTCCATGACCGGCACCATCTTCTCCACCAAGGAGAAGGGCGTCCGTTACCTGGAGCTGACCGAGGGCTACATCAACAAGCTGGCTCTGGACGAGAACAACGAAGTCATCGGCTACCAGTTCGTCAAGCTGGGCAAGATGATGGAGGACATCCGTCACGGCAAGACCCCCAATGAGGCATACGAGAAGAACGTGGGCACCTACGGCCGCTTCAGCGCTGAGCAGGGCGCGGTCAAGTACATCGACCCGCGTGAGGAATAAGAGAGGAGGAACAACGCATGGCAACTTTTGAATCTATGGATCGCCGCATGCCGAAGATCGAGGCATGCCTGAAGGCCAACGGCCTGGAGTCTCTGGACGCTTGCAACGAGATGCTCCTCGCTAAGGGCATCGACTGCG
>OCPX01000614.1_pt1 | contig 33708 bp, 52 predicted proteins | sample 1538771 | NCBI WGS metagenome assembly OCPX01 (sample SAMN04571725, study PRJEB22368) | human gut metagenome | biome: human gut; material: stool | host: Homo sapiens | place: Luxembourg | collected 2012-11-01 | reverse complement strand
AACCTCCCTTTCTATTCGGCAGCTTTGGGTATCCTTCTTATCCTTTATTATACAAATTTTTCTCCGGTTTGTAAGGGCTTTCTGGTAAATTTGCGAAAATCACCGGATTCAAAAGAATCCGGTGATTTTACAGGCTTTATTTTCTGACAGGAATCTTCTTGCGGATATCCTGCAGACGGTTGAGCGCCTCGTTCAGCGTCTCGTCCTTCTTCGCGAAGTGCAGACGGATCAGGTGATTCACCGGCTCACGGAAGAAGCTCGAGCCGGGCACCGCGCCGACGCCCACGTCGCGCGCGAGCACCTCGCAGAACTCGAGGTCGGAGTCAAAGCCGAACTCGGAGATATCGAGCAGGATGTAATACGCGCCCTGCGGGTCGGTGTGCGGGATGCCGATGTCCTCAAGCCCCTTGAGGAAGAGGTTGCGCTTGTGCGTGTACTTGTCCTGCAGCCACTGGTAGTACGAATCCGGCATATGCAGACCCGTCACGGCAGCCTCCTGCAGCGGCGCGGCGGCGCCGACCGTCAGGAAATCGTGTACCTTCTTTGCCGTCTCGATGATCTCCGGCGGCGCGATGATATAGCCCAGACGCCAGCCGGTGATGGAGTAGGTCTTGGACAGCGAGCTGCACGAGAGCGTGCGCTTCCACATGCCGGGCAGGGACGCGAAGTAGGTATGCTTGTTGGGGGCATAGACGATGTGCTCATAGACCTCGTCGGTGATGACATAGACGTCGTACTTCTCCGCAAGGTCGGCGATGATCTTCAGCTCATCATAGGTGAACACCTTGCCGCAGGGGTTCGAGGGGTTGCAGAGGATCATGGCCTTCGGGTGCTGGCGGAAGGCGGTCTCGAGCTCGTCGACGTTGAAGTGGAACTCCGGCGGATACAGCGGCACATAGATCGGCTCCGCGCCGGAGAGGATCGTATCCGCGCCGTAGTTCTCATAGAACGGGGAGAAGATCACGACCTTGTCGCCGGGGTCGGCGACGGTCATCATCGCGGCCATCATGGCCTCGGTACTGCCGCAGGTGACGACGATCTCGCTGTTCGGGTCGATCTCGTGGCCCATCAGGCGGGACTGCTTCGCGGCGAGCGCCTCGCGGAAGTTCTGCGCGCCCCAGGTGATGGAGTACTGGTTGAAGTCCTCGTGCGCTACCTGCGAGAGACGGTCGGTGATCTCCTTGGGCGGCTCAAAGTCGGGGAAGCCCTGCGACAGGTTGACCGCGCCGTAGCGCAGGGACACGCGCGTCATCCGGCGGATGACGGAATCGGTGAAGTCTTTTGTTCTGACGGAAAGTTTCTGCATAAAATCTCCTCCTGAGATTTCGGAATCTCTTGAAAAAAATCCCGCCGGACGGATCCGGCGGGATGCTTGCTGTGATTACTTCTTCAGCCGCTTGTCGCTGCGGCGGGAAAGCCAGGTCCCCAGGCTCTGGAACAGCTGCACCAGCAGGATCAGGATCACGACCGCCACCAGCATCACTAGATACTTGTAGCGATAGTAGCCGTAGTCGATGGCGATCTTGCCGAGGCCGCCGCCACCGATGATACCGCTCATGGCCGAATAGCCGAGGATCGTGGTCAGTGCAATCGTAATGTTCTGGATGAGCGACGGAACGCTCTCGGGGATCATCACCTTGCAGATGATCTGCATCGGCGTCGCGCCCATGCTCTGCGCTGCTTCGATGATGTTGCCGTCCACCTCGCGCAGACTGGTCTCAACCAGACGCGCCACGAACGGGAACGCCGCCACAACCAGCGGCACGATCGTCGCCGTGGTGCCGACGGCCGTACCGATCAGCAGACGCGAGAGCGGGAACACCATGATCATGAGGATCAGGAACGGGATGGAGCGCAGGAGGTTGATGATGACGTTCAGCACATGCAGCAGCCACGTGGGCAGCGGCAGAACGCCGTTCTTCTCGCCCACGACGAGCAGCACGCCCAGCGGCAGGCCCAGCACAAGCGACAGCGCCGTGCTCAGCACGGTGACATAGAACGTCTCCCAGATCGCGTACGGGATGGTCGGCAGAGCCGCCATCAGGTCCTGAATGGACTGCGGGTCAAACAGGTTACTGTACATTCTGGTCCACCTCCTCGATCTGGATGTTGCCGATGCCGGAGATAACCTCCAGCGCACGCTTATACTGGCCGCTGGGGATGCCCAGCAGCATGCTGCCGTAGACCTGCTCGGAGAGCTTCTGCGTCGTCGCGGAGATCACGTTGCAGAGGATTCCCTCCTCCGAGGCCAGCCGTGCGACCATCGGGATGCCCGTGGTCTGGCTGTCCTGGAAGATGATGCGCACCTTGCGCTCGGCCAGAGGGTCGGAGACAAGCTCGTCGATCCCGCCGGGGAACACCAGGCGGCGCGCGGCGGCGGACTTCGGCCGACACAAGCCCCGATTCCTCCACCACGCCGTTATCCAGAATGGCGACGTGGCTGCAGATCTCCTTCACCACGCTCATCTGGTGCGTGATGACGACGACTGTGATGCCGAGCTTTTTGTTGATGTCCTTGATGAGCTCGAGAATCTGGTGCGTCGTGTTGGGATCGAGGGCGCTGGTCGCCTCATCGCACAAAAGCACCTTCGGATCGGTCGCCAGCGCGCGGGCGATGGCGACGCGCTGCTGCTGGCCGCCGGAGAGCTGCGCGGGATAGGCGCTTGCCTTGTCCGGCAGGCCGACCAGCTCCAGCAGCTCCATGGCGCGCTTCTCCGCGTCGGCGCGCTTGACGCCGTTGAGCTCCATCGGGAAGCAGATGTTGCGCAGGCAGGTGCGCTGCATGAGCAGGTTGAAGTGCTGGAAGATCATCGTAATTTCGCGGCGGGCCGCACGCAGCTGTGCCGGGGTCATGGTGTCAAGGCGTTCGCCGTTGACAATCACCTCGCCGCTGGTGGGGCGCTCAAGCAGGTTGATGCAGCGCACCAGTGTGCTTTTACCGGCGCCGCTCATACCGATGATACCGTAGACGTCGCCATCTTCGATCGTCAGGGAGACATCCTTGAGCGCGTCCACCCCGCCGGTTCCGGATTCAAATGTCTTACAGACATGCTTTAACTCGATCACGAACGTCTCCCTCCTTTCACTTACTTGCCGCTGACAGCGTCGAGTGTGGTCTGCTTGCCACCGTAGAGGCCCATGGGCTCGACGTGGATACCGGCCACGGAGACGAGGTGCGTACCCTGCTGGGCGTTGAAGTCCTCGAGGTAGGGCAGGTGCTGGAAGTAGTTGGCGTCGATGCTGCCGTCCTCAACGAAGGTGTTGGGGGTGACGTAGTCGTTGACGACCTGGATCTTCAGTGTGATACCCTTCTCAGCCAGAATGTTCTTGACGATCTCGAGGATCTCGGCGTGGGGCGCGGGGGTCGCGGCGATGCTGACGGTCTCGCCGTTCAGCGCGCTGTAGTCGATGGAGGCGTCATAGCCGTCGGTGGGGTTCTCCACGACAGAGACGACGGAACCGTTATACTTCTCATTGATGTAGTCGACGACCTGCTTGCTCTCGAGAGCGGCCTTCAGGGCGAGGATCTTGGGGGCGTTCTCGTTGCCCTCCTTGACAACCAGCACGTTGACATAGGCGGAAGCGGCGCCCTCGATGGCCAGAGAATCCTTCACGGGGTTCAGGCCGGCGTTGATGGCATAGTTGCTGTTGATAACGGCGTAGTCAAAGTCCTTGAGCATGTTGGGCAGCTGCGCAGCCTCGGCCTCAACGATCTCGACGTTGTAGGGATTCTCGGCGATGTCGTTCTTGGTGGCGGTGATGCCGACGCCGTCCTTGAGCTTGATGATGCCGTTCTCCTGCAGCAGCAGCAGAGCACGGGCCTCGTTGGTGGTGTCGTTGGGCACGCCGATCTTAACGGTCGCGGCGGTGGTCTGCTGATTGCCGCAGGCAACCAGACCCAGAGCCAGCACGAGGGCCAGCGCAAGGGTAATCAGCTTGGTAAAGTGATTGTGTTTCATGTGGATCTTCTCCTTTAAAAATATACAGTGCATTTCCATGCAGGTTGAACATTTTCTCCCGTCCCGGGACCATCTCTTAAAGTGCTGTGTCCGGAGGACACATTCGTTTGCTCAGGCGCATCACTGTCCTCAGCTCCTTCTCTTCAAAATAAAACAGCGGAAGGCCGTTCGACCTTCCGCTGCTCAAACCATCAGGCATCCCGGCGTACCGGGCTTTAACAGGGCTGGGAAAGCAGTTGGCCGAATTGGGCGCAACGAAGCATGCACATGGAGCACATGCGCATCAGCATCATCATCATGATGGCGCTCTGCTTCTTCATCTTGCTTTCCTCCTTGTTCCAGAGTATTTGCTTTGGACGTTTGGGATCGTAACACGTCAGCCCCCGCTTGTCAAGGGTTTTTGCATCATTTCCGCACATTCTCCAAAAATCCGGCACATACAGAGCCGTTCTTTAGGCAATTACTCCCGTCCCTCGTCAGGCTGCTGCACGTCGATCCCCGTGCCCGGCCCCTCCGGGAAGTCCAGCTGGATCACGCTCTGCGCCCGGTTTATGAAGCACGCGACGCCTCTCCCCTTCGCCTGCGCCAGCGCTTGACACCTCGTAAGAATGTCCTCAAGCACCGCACGATTCAGCCCGCCGCCGCGCCAGTGGAACACAAAGTGCGCCTGCTTTTTGCGCAGCGCCTGCTTCGCGCGGTTTTCGACGTCCTCCACCTTCGTCAGCGACACCGGCCGGTAAAAATACCCCTTCTCCTCCGTACACGGCGGCACCGGCAGCACCAGCTCCTCGTGGTCGCGGAAGATGTGTCTGTCATCGAGGTTGAAGTAGTCGTACCGCTTTACGCCCCGCTGCAGGGAGTTGTCAAACGTCGCGTCGAGGTGATAGCGCCTGCCGCCCACGGTCACGACGTTCCACGTGTGCCGGTACTTGACGCCCGCGTCCGGGTTTGCTTCACTGAGCGCGACGATGCACTCCAGCCCCACCGCGTCGCACAGCGCCTTCACCGTCTTCGCGATCCCCTCGCACACGCCGACGCCCTGCGTCAGCGGCCCGATGATCTCGTGCGAATAGCTCTTTTTGAGCTTGTCATAGCGGACGTTCTCCAGCATGAAGTCGTGAATCGCCTGCTCGCGCTCAAGCTCGCTCTTTCCGCGCAGCGGCCGCGCCAGCCGCTCCAGCCGCGCGTCGATCGCCTGCCGGTGCGTGCGGATCTTCCCCTTGTCGAAGAGATATTCCGGGATCAGCTCGATATGATCCCCGCGCGGGTCGAACCGATACTTGAACCCCGTCACATGAAACAGCAGCGGCTCGTCGCCGCAGATAGATCTCCGACAGCCGCTCCCCCTCCAGCCGGGGCAGGCGGATGGCGGGCGCGAGCGCGGCAAAGCCCGCCCGCATCCCGTCATAGACCTCCCGGCCGCTCCGGTCCAGCTGCCGATAGTACCAGCCCGCCATATACGCCGCCCCCTTCCGCGCTTCTCGTTTGATCACTCCCCTATTGTACCGAAAAGCGCGCCGCTGTCAAGCCGTCAGATGCCCGCCTCCGCGTCGTAGCGTGAAAACAGCGCCGCGAAGCGCTTCTTCTGCGCCGGGGTCATGCGGCCGCTGTACTGCGCGAGCAGGCTCTGCGCGCTCGCGCTGTCCCCCGCGCGGAAGTAGTTCCCGATCGCCCGCTCCAGGCTCTCCGCCGCCGCGGAGCTGAGCGACTCGGTGCGCTGCGCGGGCGCGGCGGTCCCGGTATTGTACGTCTTACCGTCCGCCGCCTTCTGCTCGGCATTCGCCTTGTCGCGGTAGTACTTCAGCGCGTCCTGCCATGCGTCATAGTCCTGCTGCGCAGCGGTCTGCGTGCGCTTGGCGGCGCTGTCCGCCTCCTTCTGCCAAGCCTCCATCGCCGCCTCCCACGCGCTGCGTTCATCGTCCTCACGCCCCTGCAGGAGCTGATACTGCTGCAGCATGCTTTTGCCCTCCGCGTCATAGCGGCTGCGTGCCGCCTGCTCCAGCTCTGGCAGCACCTCATTGAGCTTCTGCAGATACTCACCGTAGCTCTGCTGTCCTGTCGCCTGTGCATAGGAGCTGCCGTAGCCGCCCGTCAGCGCCGCGGCCTGTCCGAGCGTGTCCTCCATCGCCCGGCGGCCCTGCCGCTGATACATCCCGGCGTACTGCACAAACGCCGCATCCTCTGCCGGGTCATACCGGAACGCCCCGCGCCCGCTGATCTCACTGTAGAGCTGCTCGAGCTGCCCCGCATAGCTCGACCGCCACGCACCGGGGCGCAGTGCCTCGATGCTCCGCTGCTCCTCCTGCGCCGCCGTCACGTCGCCCGACGCCTCGTACCCCTTCTCCAGCTGCGCCAGCCGCGCTGCCGTCTCGTCCGAAACGCCCGAGAGCACCTGACGGCTCTCCGTCGGCCCGCTCGGCGCAGCCGCCGCGCTCATCAGATGGTTCCATGTCTGGCTGCCCGCGATCCCGTCGAGCAGCAGCCCGTTCTTCTTCTGATAGTCTCTCACCGCCGCGCGCGTCTTCGCGCCGAAGATGCCGTCCTCCGACAGCTGATAGCCCTTCTGGTTCAGCGCACTCTGCAGCTGCCGCACGGCGCTGCCCGTCGAGCCGTAGCGCACGGTCTGATAGGTCGATGCCATGATTTTCCCTCCTTATTTAAGATGTCCTCCGCCAGACGTAAACCGCCAAATACGGCGGCATATTGTTGTGTGCCTTGCCCCCGCAGTTGCTGCTTTGCTGCCCCGTGTACTGGTTCGGCTGTCCGTTGCGGTCATATAGCCGGATCGTGTCCGTACCTATGACCGTGCTCTGGCCGGTGTACTGATAGCTGTGCGTATGATCCGGGATCTCGTCCACCGTCAGCGTGTGGCTCGCTTCACCGCCGGTCTTTCCCGCAGCGAAGGTGTCGCCCGCAGCGAGCAGAAAGCGGTCCTTGATCTGCGTCCACGTCCCGCCGAAGAGCGTATTCGGGTCTGTCGCCGCCGCCGAGATGTAAATCGCGCCCACGGGGTAGATCAGCTCCCAGATGTCCTTCCCGCCGACCGTCACGCCCTTCTGAAATTCCGCAGGCCATGCCACCTCCAGCGCTTCCTTCTCGCTGTATTTGCCGAAGGCCGCGCCCTTGCCGCCGGGGCGGAGATGGAATGCCACGTCCGCCGTCGGGATCACGGCCGAAAAACTCGCGGTGTTCCCGAGCTTGTCCGTGATCTCGATCTTTGCCTCGTAGCTGGCCGTCGTCAGGATATCCACATCCCCCGTCACCAGCCCCGCCGCGCCGCTCGTCATGGCGGTGCCCGCGCTCCACGATCCACCGACCGCCCGCCAATAGCCCTTGATCGTACAGACGTTTTCCCCGCCGCACGAGGAGAACTTTGCCGTGGCTACGCCCGCAATGTGCAGCCCCGTGTCCGCCGGGAGCATCGCATCATCCGACCGGTAGAGCTTCGCCCCCGTGAGTGCCGGCGCGGCGTAGCCGTAAAGGCTCACTGTCAGCGTCTCTTCCGCGTATAGCCCGCGCGAATCCGTCACGCGGCATACGATGCTTGCGCTCGTCCCGCTCAATACGCCCGTCTTATAGGGGGACGCATCCGCGCTCACGCCGCCGCAGGTGATCTTGTACGACCGGATGCTCGCCCCGTACTGACAGGCGATTTTCCCCGCCGCAAACGTCACCTGCGCCCGCGAAAACCCGCTTACAAATGTGGAAAGCGCCGATGCCTTGCCGCCGCTGTTGTCCGCCGCAGCCGCCGCCCATCCGGAGGACACCACCGGCTTTGCATCCGCCGGGACGGTGAGCGTAAAGCTCACACTCTGCTCCTCTCCGATCTGCTGCGTGAGATTGCCGTCGCTCCATGTCTTGATGTAGACCGTGCATGTCCCGCTCGCCGCATTCGGAATCCGGTTGGCGAGCGACTTCTTCGGCACGAGTGAATACCAGTTCCACGCCGTTTCTGCGTCAAAGTCCGCAATGTCGCCCGCCTGCCCCGCGAAGGTGTAGCGCGCCGTGTGGCAGAAGGCCGTATTTTTACGGTTGGTGTAGATGATGATCTCCTCGCCCATCGCAATGGAGGATTTGTTCGTTGTCGGTACGGATGCCCGCGCGATCTGGTCGAGCGTCACCGTCTGCGAGATGTCCGTCGAGCTGAGCGTCGTGCCGCTGATATACCCCGCCGCCGAGATGGTCACGCTGCGGCTTCCGTCCGCGTCGTGATACACGCGCACCGTCGCGCTCATCGCAAGCGTCCCCGACTGATACGACACCTCGATGTGACGGCTCCCCGCCGTCCACTGGCCGTCGATCGTGATGCCGCCCGACCATGTGCCGCTCGTGGTATACCCGCTATTAGATCGGCTGTAATACAGCGTCGCCGTCACGTCCGAGTAGTTCCCGTCCTGCGACTGCACCGCCGACCACTTGATCGTCGGGAAGATATACTGGTTGCCGGTCGTGCCGGTAAATGCGCCTGATAGTGCCATCTCTTACCCTCCGATCCACTTGAATGCCACACCGTCCGAAAAGCTCACGTCCCACTTTCCCGCCGCCGTAATGCGGTCAAGCTCCACGTGCCCCACATGCAGCGCACCGTTTGAGAAATACGCGATCTCCGTGCCCTCGACGTAAAATGAGAGCTTCTTGCTCGTCCACACCGACATGTTGTGGCTCGTGTCGATCACGTCGTATGTCTTCCCGTCCACGCTCTGCGTGCCGGTCGTCTGGATGTCCTGCCCGATCGCGATGCCGATGATCGGCACCGTATCCTCATAGCCGACGATGCCCTGCCGGATGTAGCCCCTTGTCTCCGTCCGATAGCTGATCAGCCCCTGCAGGTCGCCCGCCTGCTCGTCAAGCCGCCCCTCCAGCTCGCTCACATACCGGATGCTCTGCGTCACGTCCTCCGCCGTCGCGGTAAACTTCGCGTCTACCTGCTCCTGGTATGCCCCGAATTCGCTCTTTGCCACATAGCTGCTCCGAAGCTCCGTCTCCACGCGCTGCGTCTCGCTGCGGACGCTCTCCGCCGTCTTGATAATCAGGTCTTTCAGCACCGACGAGGTTTTCCCCATGTCCTCGCGCACCTGCTGCGCCGCCTCCGACGCGGCCCCGCTGCCGAGCGTGGCCTTCGCCCCATCGGTCAGGCTGTCCGCCTCGATGGCGTTGAGCGCCCCGTTCAGCTGCTCGGCCAGCTGGTAGAGATATGAGCGCATCTGCGCGAGCTGTGCCTGTCCGCCGCCGCGCAGCATCGGCGGCGTGTTGAGCTGTACCATCACATATCACTCCCCAGTTCCAGAATCCGCGCGATCGAGAACAGCCGCATCTCGCCCTTGCCGCTGAGCTTCAGCTGCACGTGGTCGCACCGCCGGGGGATCACCGGCATTGCAAAGCTGCGCGTCGTGCCCTTCTTCCAGAGCAGCCGCCCCGCGTAGTGCCACTGCCCGGAGGAATCGTACTGCAGATAGAGATTCGCTTCCCCGCGCATCTGCAGCCGCAGGTCGAACCGGCTCAGATACTTGTGGTCTGGGTACTCATAGCCCATGATCCCCGAGACCACGCTCCATTCCACGTCACCCTCTCTTGTCCCTTGCGTGCCGTTCACCGCGACGAGCCTGTTCGTCGCCGCGTCGATATAGAACAGATCGTCGTCCGCCGCCGCGAACATGAGCGCCTGTGCGTTGTCCTCCTTGTGCCAGAGCCCCCGCGCCGCGTCATAGACCAGCAGTTCGTATGCTCCGGAACTGTTTTTCATCGAGATGTAGTATTTCCGCCCGTACCCGCCGGCGACCGCCTCGCTGTACCGCTCGTCGCCCAGCTCCGCGCTCACCGCCACCGGCACCGACCCGTCATAGGCGCAGATCTCCGTCCGCCCCTTGTAGTAGAGCACCTCGTTCACCACGCACAAACTTCGCCAGCTGCCCTTCTGCACGCCGCGGCACGGCGTGTCCGTCACCCGGTGCGCCCCCGCGCCGGAGACGCTGATCCGGTGCAGCACAGTTTCCTTGAAGAACGTCGGGTAGCCCTGATAGTTCACCGCGCCCGTCCACGCGCCGTCTGATCCGACCTGCGCCGCCCACGAATCCGTGGAAAGCCCCGCGTAGCACGTCCAGTTCTTGAAGTCTCCCAGCTTGCACCCATAGACCTCATTTACGGCTTTTCCATCCTTTACGCCGTAGCGGCATCCCCAGAGCCGGTTCTGCGCCTGGCAGATGTAGTCCATCTCCGGTGCCTCGCGCTTGACGGTCAGCCCGCCCGTCTGCGCCGCGTTCCGGCTCACCAGCCCCACGACCACGATCCAGTTGTCATCCTTTTTCTGGATCACCTTACTCGCGTTCAGCGCGGCGTATTCGGCCTTCACCGTTTCACTGTCTCCCGTGTAGGCGATCCCCGCCAGCGTCACGCCGTCGCCCTCCGAAAAGCTCTTTCCGATGTCCGTGCAGCTGATCTTCGTGTAGACCGTCGGGACGGAGATCCACATCGAACTCGTCCCGTCCCACCGCTTGAGCACTTTCCCGTCGACCCAGAGCGTCCCGCCCGCCGGGGCGGTCGGCTCCGTCTGCGCCACGTTCTCATAGAGCGCGCCCTCCGCGTCGCACATTGCAAGCTGCACCTGCGCGCTCTCCCCTGCCGCGAATGCCGCGTCGATGCTCCCGCAGTCCGTCGTGTCCGCCGTGTTGATGTACTTCCGATCCGGCCAGATCACGAGATACGCGCCCATGCTCACCAGCTGCTTCACGCCCTCGCTCAACCCCAGCTCCACGGCCTTCCCGCCGATCACGATCTTTGATCCCGATACCCAGATCAGCGCGTCCTTGGCCGTCAGCCCCGCCGGGCTTGCGATCTCCTCGCCGATCCCGCGCGGTGTGCGGCTCGCCAGCATCGGGTAGCAGTCGCCCGTCATGTTCTGCATCTCGCGCCACTGCCCGTCCCCGATGCGCAGCCGCCGGTCATAGCCGCCGAACTCGCTCGTCATGAGCCGCGACTGTTTGTTCTCCTTCAGCGTCGGCAGATACATTTCTCATTCCCCCTCAAATCTTCATCGGCCCGCAGCCGATCGGCATGTGCGTCCGGTTGTAATACCCCGCGTATGTCAGATACGCCTGGTTATACAGCTGGCTCGTCTGGTTGTACTTCCCAATCTCCCCGTTTTCCCGGTCGATCATCGCCTGCAGCCAGTAGTTGTAGAGATCCCCCGCCCACGGCTCCGGCACCAGCAGCTCCCGCTCGACGCCCGCGCTGCCGTCCGGCTGCGCGATGTCCTCTCCGCCCTCGTGCGTCCGGATGATCTCCCGCCAGATCTGGCCGTCGAGCTGCAGCAGCCACCCGAGCTTCTGCGGCTCTGTATACTGGTTCGGCTTGAACGTGTCTACCCGATCCAGCATCTCGCTTGCTTTCATGCGTTTCCCTCCTCATAGCGCGAAAGGGGAGAAACGTCGCCGTCTCTCCCCTTCCTCTGTGGTTTGTTATTCGCCCGTCAGCGGCTCACCGTTTGCGAGCTTCTCCTCGTTGCGTGTGCGGATCTCCTCCGCCTCCCACGCGCGGTGAATCTCCTCTGCCACCTCATGCGGCACGCGCGACTTCTGGCCGCGCGGCAGCAGGTAGTTCTTCCCGTTCACCGAGACGAACAGGTTCGGGTCGTCGTTCTTCGGCCCGCGCGGGATAAAGATATCCTCGCGCCCGTCGTTTGCAGGCTCTGTAACCTCTGCGGCCTTTTTCTTCTCTTCTGCCATGTGTTCCTCCCGTTTCTCGCCCCGCCTGGGCGTCTGTCAGTTCGCGCTGTCCGTCGCCGAGTAGCTGGACACGCTCATCACGCGCAGCACGCGCTCCGGATACAGGATCGTCGCGCCGTTCGTCTCGAACTTATAGCCCACCGTGCTGAACTGCTCGAGCGGACCGCCGACCGTGCCCTTGTCCTTGATGATCATCTCCGCGCCGCCGCCCGCCGGGTCGATGATGCCGAAGGCGTCCTTGCCGAAGAAATACGTCGCGTAGGTCACGCCCTCGGCCTTGTTCTTGTAGCTCGTGCCGCCCAGCACCGGCGCCATGAAGTTCTCGATAAAGCGCACGCCGTGCAGCTCTCCGATCTCTCCGTTGTAGATCTCCTCGGGCGAGGCGTACTTGTGCGCCTCAATCCACGCGTCGCTCTTGCGCAGGTCATAGGCAACGGACGGATGGATCACGGCCACGTACTTGCCGTTGATGGTCGGCACGCGGTCCTTCTTCATCTTCGTCACGGCCTTGGCGACCATGTCCGGCGTCAGCAGCGCCCAGCCGTTGTCCGCTCCGCTCGTCTGGCCGCCCGCGGCCATCGTCGCGCAGCTCGTCGGCGTGGAAACGACCGTGCCGTCGTCCTTGATGTTGTCGCAGTAGAGCACGTTCGTGCCCGTCAGCAGCGCGTCGCGGATCAGAATCTCCTGCGTCTCCGCCATCGACGCGCCCATCTCCTCCGTCGCGCCCAGAATCACCGGATCAAACGCATGCAGCTCCAGCTGGTCGGAAATCGCGGCGTAGGTGCCGTACTGGCTGATGGATGCCGTCTTGGCGCTCTGGCCGAACTTCTGGCCCGTCGGGATCACGCCCTCAGTCAGCTTTGCCGCCCGCGCGAACGTGTTCCACTTGCGCCATTCGACGGTCTTGCCGTGGTTCGCGGGCAGCGGCTGCTTCTTCGCAAACTGCGAGTAGATCATCGTGATGCGCGCGTTTTCCAGCAGTTCCGTGTCGTAGAACGTCTTGAGCGTGGAAGCCAGCGTGTTCACACCGGAAAATGCGGTCGGTGTGCCGTCATAGGCGTTGACGTAGTTGCCCGTCGCGTTCACCAGCGTGCCGGCGTCCGCGAACAGCTGCAGATTCATCGTTTCAAAAGTTTTCATATGCTTCTCCTCTCCGGGAGAAGTCCCCTCACTGCGGATAGATCTTCTCCCCTCTGGCAGCGGCGCGCAGGATCTCGTCCTTGAGCGCCTGCCGCTGCGCTCTTGTCATGTGTGCGTAGTCGATGCTCCCCGTCGAGGGGGCCTGAGAGGATACCCCGTTTTCCACCGGCCGGTTCGAGCCCGCCCGGACGGAGGCTGAGATCTTCTGTGCCGCCTCCTGCGCGGCCTGCTTGCGCGCCGCCTCCTGCAGCTCCTGCCGGTGCAACGCGAAATACACGTCCGCCACGCGCAGCCCAGAGCCCGGCGCCGTCATGCGCAGAAACGTCGGGTTCTGCAGTTCCCGCTGCAGATCGAAGTCCGGCACCGTCTTTTTCAGCTCCGCCTCCTGCTCGGCGAGACTGCGGAAGTGCTCCCGCATGGCTTTCTCCTGCTCGCTGCGCTGCGCTTCCGCTTCACGCTGCTGCTCGAAGCGCTCCATCTGGTCGATCCGCCGGGCCACGTCCGGCTCCACGCCCATCTCCGCGGCCTTGTCCTCGTAAAAGCTGTTGTCCTCCAGAATCGCCTTGGCGAGCGCCTTGCTGTCCGCCGCGTCCTGCAGACCGTACCGCTGCGCGAGAATCTGCATCGCCGGATCCAGTGCGTGCAGGCGCTCCTCTGCGCCCCGGCTGTCCTTGAGCCGCTGCCGGACGGTCTCCTGCATCTGCCGGTTGTATTCCGGGTCTGCCATGATCTCGTCCCAGGTCATCCTCTTCTGTGCTGCCGGCTTTTCTTTCTCCGGCTGCTCTGCGGCGGCGGCCCGCTGCGGCTCCTGCTTCTGTGCCGCCTGTGCGGCCCTGTGCGGTGTGCGCTTCGCCCGTTTGGCAATCAGCTCGGCCGGGACGCCCAGCTGCTCCAAAGTCTGCTCCCCGGCGTCGGGAGCGGTTTCTCCGCCCGTCTGGCCGCCCTCGCCCTCGGCGAACAGCTGCAGCCAATGCTTCTCCATCATGTCTTTCCCTCCATGATTGTCTGTCCGTTTGGTGGACGAGCCCATATAGCGCATGCCGCGGGTGCTGCCCCCGCGTTTGGGCTGCCGCATGCGTATGCCCGGCGCGTGCGCGCCGGGCCCCAGAAAGGAAAAGGAGGAATGGATGCCGCCGGGGCCCCCGCTCCCGGCAACCCCAGCATAACCCATCCGCTCCCCGTTTTTCTCCCCGCTGTCTAAATTATTTTCACGTGCACCGCATCCGGCTCCTGCCGTGCCAGCAGCCGGAATCCCGCGCAGATGTCCGCGAAGCTCCGTTCGAGCCGCCGCGCGCACGCCGCGTTTGCCGCTCTGGCCGAGATCTGCGCCGTGCCGCTGTCGTAGACCGTCACCACGTCCCGCGCCTCGCCGCGCTCCTCCGCCTGCACGAGCATGTACCCCGCCGTATAGGCCAGCATCGACGCCGCCGCGCATACGATGTCCTCCCCCGGTTTCCCGCGGTATGCGTGCCCCTCCACCCGCAGCGTCAGCGCCCGCGGGCTGCACTCCACCCGGATCATGCGCCGCCCTCCGGCTGCGACGCCGCCCGCGCCTGACTGCGCGCTTTCTGTACGTGGCCGCTCTCCTCGTCGCCGCCCGCCGGCATCTCCACCGGCTGTCCCTGCGCCAGCTGGCCGCCCATGCCCGCCGCGATGCTCTGCAGCTGCGCCAGCGCCCCGGCGTCCTGTGCCTTCTGCGCGAGCGTCGCCGCGTATTGCAGCAGCATCTGCATCTGGTCGTAGAGCGTCCCCATCCGCCGGATCTTCGCCACGACGTCCTCCTTGCCCCGAAACTCCATCATGTCCAGACACAGGAGCGTCTGGTCTGCCTGCTGGGGGTTAAAAAAGCCCAGCTGGTAAAACTGCAGCGCCAGCTCGTTCTGCGCCATCGTCGTGTAGGCCGTCTGTTTCTGTGCCTGCACCGAGATGTCGAACTCCGGTACCCGGTAGCCCATGTCCACCCCGGAGATCTCGCCCTGTGCCTGCGGCTGCAGCCCCGCGTTGTCGTAGCTCACGAACTGCTCCTGCCCGTTCTCGCCCGTGATGCGGAACTGACGCGGCGCGTCGTAAAACTGCCGGATCAGCTCGATGCAAAGCCCCACGATCTCCCGGTACGCGCGGTAGCCGCTCTTCGTGCTGTCGCGTGAGCCCTTGCCGCTCGCCTCCTGCAGCGCCGCGATCGCGCTCGCCGCCGTCACGCCCGCCGAAGTCGAGCCGGATGCCGTCTCCGTGTTGCCGCTCGTCTCGCGCAGCTCCTGCACCGTCTCCTGCAGCATCGCCACGTAGTTTGCCGGCAGCGGCGTGTAGTCGAGCACCCGCATCGAATCCTCCCCGAGGTTTCCCGTCGTGTGTACGACCGGCTTGTTCACGTCCAGCAGTTCCGCCTCGTTGATCGCGCCGTCCTGCCGCACGAAGTAGCGCGGCGTCGCGCCCGAGATCGTGTTTTTCACCAGCGCTGTGCGCATCAGGTCGATTTCCGTCTGCGGGTTTTTGCACAGGTCGACATATCCGTAACCCGCCGGCGAGCCCTCCACCGGGAACAGCGGATCCAGCACGAACGGATATTTCCCGTGGTCGTAAAGCCCCGTCTCCGCCATCGGCCGCCCCGCCGGGGCCTCCAGCGTCACCGGCTGGCCGTCCGGCCCCGGCTGCACCACCGTGCGCGTCGGCGCGTCCGTCTCGTTCTCCGTCGCGTAGAGCACCACGTCTCCCACGTACTTGCAGTAATGCAGGCTCTTCCCCACGTGGTAGTAGACCTCAATGACCGTCACCTTCCCGTCCGTCGGGACAGTATCGTCGTAGAGGAACTTCTTCGCCGTGAAGATGTCGCCCTTGAGCTTCCCCTTGCACTGTGGATACGCCTCCTCCACGAGATCCCGGTCGGCCAGCTCCGTCTGGAACACATACCGCGACTGCTGGATGTCGCTCTTGCCCGGCTCCCAGAAGAGGTTCAGCAGGTTCGCCCGCGTCACCGTGATGTCGCCGAGCCCGCCGAGCTTGTTTCCGTCCCAGACGACCTTGTAGCAGCCCGTCCCGATCTTGAGCTTCTGCCACATCGCCTCCGACCAGGTCTTTTCAAACTGGTTCTGCTCCAGAATCACCGGCAGAATCGCCGACAGCGTCTTCGCCTCCTGCCGGTCGCCCGGCTCACGCGGCAGCACCACCGGCTCCGGATAGGCCTCCATCGCGTCCGCGTGCTTGTTCGTCACCACGTTGTGCAGCCAGCCCGACCGCGACCGGAATCCGTCGCGCGCGATGCCATCCTGTCTGTCCTCCTCGCCGGAGTTGCGCAGCTTCCACCAGCTCTCCGCGCTGATGGCCCGCGCGTCCACGCTGGCCTTGCCCGCGCGGTACTGCTCGAGCGTCTTCGTCCACTCCAGCAGCTGCTCCCGGCCGATCTTCCCGGCCTGTACCTCGTCCATGTGTGCTCCTCACTTTCGTTCGTATTGGTTCAGCGGATCCGCCCACGGCGTCTCCTTCTCCTCGCGCAGAATCGGCGCCACCGGCCGCGACATGCACATGTACCGCCACTCATCTGCCGCGTGATCCTCCAGCTCCGTGTCCACGTCCTCCGGCTTTGTCTTTGCGTACATCAGCAGCGGGATCGTCCGGATAAAGTCCTTGCATGTGTCGAAGATGTAGCACCGCGCATATCCCTGCGCGTCGAACTGCAGCCGGTAGTGGCACTGCATCCATCCCGCAATCCGGGCGTTGTCCCCCGGCTCGAAGTAGATGCCGTACCGCCCCGCCGTCTCCTGTACGCTCTCGCCGCGCGATGTGTCCCAGCAGGCCGGGTCGGCCACGCCGCCCTCAATCTTCCGCCCCGCGAGCAGCGGGTCTGTCCGCTCAATCTCCACCGCCCGCCGGAACTGCTCGTCCGGCGTCTGGCGCACGCCCTCGTTCGGCTCGCCCGTGCACCCGTAAAGCTCTTTGATCCGGTATAGTACCCCGTCGTAGTCCACGGCCCACCACGCCAGCGAGAACGGCCTGTTGTATCCGAAGTCGTAGCTGCGGTAGATCTTCCACCCGCGCGGGATGCGGAACGGCGCGATCACGTGCGTGAAGCGGTGCTGCTGCGCCGCCTCCTCCGCCGTGACCCCTGCCAGCTTGCAGAGCGCCGGATCCGGATCCAGCCGGAACTCCTCGAAGAATTGCCCCGCGAATACGTCCCAGCGCCCCTCCAGCCACATCTCGCGCAGATGCGGCGGCAGTGCCTCCAGCTGCCGGATGTATTCCGGCTGCGTCTGCATCAGCGCCGTGTTGTCGCGCACGAGCGCCTGAATGAACGCATAATCCGCCGGGTTTTCCCCACTCTCGAACCGCCGGTCGATGAACAGCCGCTTGATGTATCCGTGTCCCTGCCCGCCGGGGTTGCAGGTGAAATATACCCGCTTCGGAAAGTCGTTCACGCCGCGCACGCACGCCACGATCGTTTTCATCTGGTATTCCGACAGCTGCGTCGCCTCATCCAGAAAAATCACGTCGTACTCCACGCCCTGCAGCCGGTCGAGATCCTGGTCCCGGTCGCAGTATGTGAAGTTGATCGTCGACCCGTTGATAAACCGCAGCACCTTGTCCTTGTCGTTGTACTTCGCGATGCCCAGCAGTTCCTTGCGCAGCGTGTTGATGTGGTTGTTGATCAGCTCCGGGTAGCTCCGCCGCACGATCAAAAGCCGGATCCCCGGATACCGCAGCGCCATGAGCTTTGCCTTCGTCCGCACGGCCCAGCTCTTCCCGCCGCCGCGCGCCCCGCCGTATGCGATGTACTTGTGCTTGTCCAGCAGAAAAAGCGCCTGCTTCTCGTTCGGCCCGTCAATGACCAGCTTCATTCGCCGTACTCCTTCGCCTTCTCGGGCATCTCGATCGTGATCGGCTCGCGGCTGCGTCCGGCCTGCGCCGCCATCGTCCACTTGTCGATCAGCGTGCCGATCGCCGTCGTGATGTCGCGCAGGCTCGCCGTCGCCATCCGCTCAGGGCTCGACAGAACCTCCAGTCCTGTGCCGATGATGCTGCACACGGTGTCCCTCTGCCCGTCCATGTAGCTCAATATATCGCGCGCGCACGCGCCTTTTTTGTCCTGCGCAGCCCGCGCACTCTCCGGATCCGCCAGCACCAGCCGCCGCACCGTGTTCGGGCTCACGCCGTTTTTCCGTGCCGCCGCCCGGTAACTGCCCTCCACCGCGTAGTCCGCGATGATCTTCTTTTTTCGCTTTTCGCTCAGCTTGACCTGCGCCATGCGCTCACCGCCCCTTCCTGCCCATTGTAACCGCCGGGCGGCGGCAATTTCTCCCCGCTGGCGTATGCCGGAAGGCCGCGCAGGTCTCCCCGCGCGGCTATGTCTCTTCGCTGTGCGCCGTCAGCGCCCGGCAGACCACGCATTTCCCGTAGTCGTACCCCGCGCAGCAGCGCTCGAACCATTGTTCCTTTTTCTTTCGCCCCCGGAATTGCATCCGGATCGTCTGCCCCGGCTCCGTCCCCGAGCAGACGATCAGCTTCTCCGTGCTCCACTCGTACCACGGGCAGACCGCCCGCGCGCTATCTTTCGTCTGCATCGTGCTTTTCCTCCGGTGCCAGATAGCGGATGTAGTGGCAGCCCGTCTCCGCGTCGTATGCGCTGCTCTCCAGCAGATAGGCCCGCGCGGGCTGGCGCAGTGCCCGGCCCGTATGTACCACGCGCTCGGTGATCTCCGGCTGCTTCATGTTCCGGCTGCAGCTGTACTTCTTCGCGTCCGGCACGTCGCGGCGCGCCTGGCGCAGCATGTAGACCGCCACCGGCGTATAGTCGCCCTGCCCGCGCAGCGGCTCCGCGTAGAGACTGCCCATCGCCCAGATGGAGCCGAGCGTCTCGCTCCCGACCATCCACTGGCCGTCCTCCCATCGGATTCCGTTGCCGCTGAGCACCATGTGTACGTGCAGGCGCACGGGCTTGCCCGTTTCTCCGTCCATCGCGGAGGGGCAGGCCACCCACTGAAGCTCTGCGCCTTCCCGGCGCACCTTCCGCTTGAGCCGCTTCATGAAGTTGCCCAGCAGCCGCGTGAGCTGCGCGTAGTCCCCGCCGATTTGCGCCAGTGTCCCGTCGTCAAACGTCGCCGTGACGAACAGATCCTTCGCCCCGAAGTTGCAGTTGATCGTGCGCGCCAGCGTGCGCACAGCCCGCCTTGCGTTCTGGTCGCGCTTGGCGGCGCTCGTGCTGTTCTTCACCCGGCCTGCTCTGGGCCTCGCCTGTGCCGGCACCCAGAACTTGCTCTTCTCGATTACCCTCCCGGACTTGTAGGTGCGGATCATCCATTTCCCTCCCATCTGCGTTTTCTGCCTCCTGTCCGTATACTTAGGTCTTTAAGGACCCGACCAAAATACGCGCGCACGCGTATTATATAGGGTGTCTCTCCTCTTCCGGTGATGCTCCAAAGATGGCCCGGCCTTCCCGCCGGACCATCTTTGCAAAATCACGTGGCCTTTTCTGCTTTCTTCATCGGCCATCCGTTTGCCGGATACCCGTTGCGCTGCCGCCATTTTTTGATCGTCTCTCGGCTCATGCCCTGCCGTGCCGCGATCTGCCCGTCTGTCCACCCGAGGTCGTAGAGCGCCCGCCGCTCGTCTGCGATCTGCGCTTTGCTCCGCCAAGGTGTCCAGTTCTCCTGTCGCTTCGGCTTCGGTTCTGCGGGCGGCTTCTTCGGCTTCTGCGGCAGGATCGGCGCCTGCTTCTTCGCGGCCCTCCCGCGCTGATAGACGATGCAGTGCCGCCCCGCCCGCGTCCCCGGCTCCGCGTCCGGGAACGCTGCGAGCTTCGACTGCCCCGTCACGTCCGCGTAGCCGCAGCCCCACGGCCCGTACCGGTTCGCCGCCCGGTAGATGCACGTCCTGCACTTCTGCCCGTCCGGCCCCTTCTCGAGCCGCGAATCCCATCCGCTCATACGTCCCTCCCGGAAAGCTCCTCGATCATCGCCGCCGCGTCCAGCGCCATCCGGTCGACGTCGCACGTTGCCCATTTCTCCCCGAAAAACGCGGCTTCTTCCCCGCTCAGATCCTCCACCACATAGTACGGGCATGTCTCGCAGTGTGTCTCATGCACGTCCTCCGCCGCCGAGCACCGCAGCGCCGCCGCCAGCACCTCCGGCGTTACCTGATGTTCCATCTCAAATCCCCTCCCTGAGCCACAGCCCGTCCGGCATGTCCCACAGTCTCATAAGTTTCTTCCCGACGTACTGCGCGTAGGTCATCTCGATGCACGCGCCCTTGCTGTGCGCCCAGTCGCGCAGCAGTGCGATCGCGTCGCAGCTGTCGAGCATCGCCGTGCAGATCCGCATGTAGTCCCCCGGCTCCCAGCCCCTCCGGCAGCACCGCCGGGTTCACCGCGACGTGGCCCTCTGCCCGCACGGCCTCCTCGGCGCGCCGGAACTTCTCCCGGTACTCCGGATCCCCTGTAATCGCTCCCGCAATGTAAATTTTCATTTAATCCCACCCTTTTTCATATAGCACCAGTCCTGCGGTGCTCGGTCGATTCGCCACAACTGAGCACCATAGCCGTTTTTCAGCGTCAGCATGCCGGGGAGCTCGCCCAGATCCAGCGGCACATCGTAGATTTCCAGATCCGATATGTGCCAGAAAAAGCCGGCCTTCTCTCCGAGATAACCGTGAATTTCTTCCGCCGTCAGGCACGCGTCCCGCGAAAGAAACCACGGTATTGCGCTGTCTGCAGGAAAGCAGAATATCTCATCACACGTAAATTCTCCGATCACCTTGCCGTTTCCGTGCGGGCAGTTCAGGGATTTCATCGACCCTGTTTCCAGCCAATCGCGCATAAGCGCTTCCTGTGAAATGGGGATGTTCAGATCATGTCTCCCGCGGGTGCAGTAGATATGGCACTTGAACGGCGTCGCCAGCTTTGGCCGGGTCTTGCGTACCTCAATCGTCTTTTCGCCGCTGATGATTTTCTCGCACCATTTCGGGCGGATACTGATTAACACAGCATTCATCGTTGTTACCCTTCCCTCCAGTTGAATTTTGGAATTTTGATCCGCCATTCGACGACTACCTCGTCAGCTTCCGCGCCCTTTCGGAATCTGAACACGCTTCGATCTTCTTCCATGATCTGACGAACAGTTTCAACCGCCTGCTCTGCCAGAAATCTCTCTGCGTCCTTGATCATGCTCTCGTCGTAGCCGCCTCTTATCACGACGGCACCGCCGTACTTAATCCACTTGATATTCTCTGTCCCTGGGTTCGGATTGCTCATCCCCACACCGTCCTTTCCCGCTCCAGCAGCGCTCGCACGGCCGCGCGGAGCTTGTCCGCTTTCGCCTGATCCGTCACCTGCGCGTGCGTCTCCTGCATCCGCGCGAAGTCGTCCTGCACCGCCCGGAACCACGCCTTGAATGTCGCGACCTCCGGATCGGCCGCCGCCAGCTGCCGCTCCGCCTGTTCGGCGCGCCGGGCGCTCTCCTGCGCGGCTTTTTCCGCCTCGGCCACCCGCCGGGCGGTCTCCTTCTGCGCCGTCTCTGCCGCGCGCTCGGCCTCCTCTGCGCGCAGCTTCTCCAGTACCTCCGCCGGGATCACCGGGTTTTCCCGCAGCGCCTTCAGCTCGGCCTTCGCCTGCTTCGCGGCGGCCTTCGCATCCTTCTCCGCGGCCTGTGCATTTTTCAGCCGCTCCGCCGCCGCGAGCGCGTCCCGCCGGGCGTCCTCCGCGCCCTTTGCCACCTCCTCGGCCGCGGCGGCCTTTTCCTGCGCGTCCTGCTCGGCCCTGCGCGCCTCGTCCCGCTCGCGGATCAGCTTCTCCAACTCCCGCGTGCTCAGCTCCTCCGCGTGGTGCTCCTCCGCGAAGCTCTCGCGCTCCTCCGCCGGCAGTGCCAGCAGCCGCAGCGCGTGCGTATAGGGCAAATTCCCAAGCGCTTGCGAATTTGCGTCCCCGAAAAGACTCACCTGCTGCGCCCCGTATTCCTCGAAAATCCGCATGAAATTGTTCGCCGACGACTGGGAGAAGTCCACCTCTTCCCGCAGCCACGGCCCCCACTGGCCGTGGTCGAGCATCGCCTTCGCCTCCTTCAGCCGCCGGCCGATCTCGATGGCGTACCCCAGCACCATGCACTGCGCCTGCCGGTGCAGCGTCCGGATCTCCGTTGTCACCGTCTTGATGTCCCGCTGCGCCGCCATCGGCACGTTGATTGTCTCGCTCATGCGCTCGTTTTCCTCCTCTTCTGCTTGTCTTTACGGGCAGTCTCCTGCCGCTGCGCGTACCACGGCGCGAGCACCTCGCGCTCCCACCGGTCGCAGAAATCCCGCACCTTCTGCGGAATTTTTCCGTGCCCGGCCTTCCCGTACCATTCGTTCCGGTAGCCGTGCAGCTGGACCTCCTTCGGGATCCGCCCCGTCATGTTGATGTCGAGCGTGTACCAGCTCCGCTCCGGCCGCCGCGCGTGCCGCACAAAGAAAATCACGTCCGTCCGCGCCGCGTGCTTTTTGCAGTAGTCGCCGACGCAGTGCTTGAGCACGCGCCCCTCCTCCTTGAGCTCTCCCGGCGTCGCCGCCGCCCGGATGCAGATCTCCCCGTCGCTCCACGCCAGCGCCGCCAGCTCCTGCGCGAGCTGCCGCATCGCCTCCGTGTACTGGCGCATGTCCCTGTCTCCGTGGAGCTCCGCGAGCCGGTCGTGCGCCGCGACGAGATCCTTCGGCCAGAGCTCCTCTTCCGTCGCGTCCGCGTCCAGCATCTCGCGGTAGTCGAGGAATGTCCGCGCCAGATCCCCGCCGCGCCGCTCCTCCTGCTTTTTGATGTACCGCACCGCTTTCAGCAGCGGCACCTCGTGCCCGTCCTCGATCATGCTCACGAGCACCTGCAGTCCCTCCGGCCCCAGCTCCGCGCGGCACCGGTCGAATTCCTCCGCCGTGCAGCCGCCCTGCCAGCACCGGTAAACCGCCCACGCGTCTGCCGTCTGCCAGTCCCAGCGCCCCGCGAGCGCCCTGACCTCCGCCTTGCCCATGCCGAGCATCCGCCCCGGCTTCACCTCGTTCCAGTCGATCCACCGCAGTTCTATTTCATGTACCTTGTAGGGCGCCGTGACCTGATTCCATGCCATCTCCTCGATGGCGCCGCCGAGCGTCCGGCCCCAGCCCGCGCGGGCCAGATTTTCGACGTTTCTGTGCTGTTTCCACAGCTTCAGATACTGCACCGGCCATTGGCCTCCTGCGCGGATGTAGTCCTCGAGCCCGGTTTTCTCCCCCGTGCTCCCCGTGAGATCCGGCACCTCCGGCCGGACGACGGCGCCGATCTTCTTGTGGCTGTTTGCCTCCCAGCTGTAGTATTTGACCGTCTCCGGGTCGCGCATCTGCCGCACCGCGCGCCACTCGCCCGTGCCCCACTCGGTGCCGAACTGGTTGCATTTCGCCCGTGTAAAACGTTTCAGCCCGCCCTTTTCCGTCAGGGCGATTGCCTCTCTCGGCCACGCGGCAGCGCCGCTGCCGCCGTATTCGTTGAATTCCCGGCGTACCATCCAGTAGAGCAGCACCGTCACCCCGTGGATCACCTCCACCGTCGCGACCTGCACCTGATGCGTCCGCCCGCTGCGCAGATCCTTCCGCCGCACCAGCTGTACGTCCGCCCCGCAGAGCGGGCAGTCGAAGTGATCCGTCTCCGCGATCTCCGCCGCGCTCATGCGCCAGCAGGCGGCCTCCATGTCCGGGATTCCCTCGTATAGAAGCCCGTCGTCCCCCTGCAGCAGCGCGATCCCGCGGATCTCCCGATTTCCGGGCAGCTTCAGCCCGCGCAGCCATCCCGCGGCGAAGTCCTCGCCGCAGGCCGTGCAGCTGCACCGTGCGCCCCACGTCCGCCGGCGCGACTTTTCGCGCCGCTCGATATCCTCCGGCGTCATGATCTTCTGCGGCTTTTCCTCCAACCAGCTCACGCTCTCCCGCGAGAACAGGCAGAGCTCCCCGCCGAGTTCGTCCTTCTGCGTCCGTGCGGCCCAGTCGATAAGCTCCTTCGGAGCCGTCTTCGGCAGCGCCTGCCGGAAGGCCTCCCAGTCCGTCATAGAAAGTCCGCGAGATCCAGCACCTTCGGTGCTTCCTCCCGCGCCTCCCCGCGCTGCGGCAGACCGTAAAACGCCCGCAGAACGTCCTCCGCCTCCTCGCTGCTCACGCATCCGCAGTTGCCGTCCCGGTTCTTCCGCGCCAGCTCCGCGATCTTCTTCTCCGCGTCCGCGATCGTCATGCCCTTGCCCGCCAGATCCTTCGCCAGCAGCTCTGCCGACCCCGGCTCGCTGCGGGCGATCTCCTTGAGCTGCTCGCCCGCCATCCATACGGTGTTGTGCTTCTGCGGCTGCTGGCTCTCAATGGCCGCGATTGCCGCCCTCTGCGCTTCCGTCATAAAATTTTTCCTTGCCTTTCTCCCCTCCGTCGGTTATCATAGGGGTGTACTTGGTTGTCATTTGACCCTCATCTGACTGCCCCAACGGAGTTGCCGCTCCGCCGGGGCCTTTTTTTATTTCTGCGCGTCCGTCAGATCCACCGCCGCGGCGTTGCGCAGAATCCACTGGAGCATCGCCTGCCCCTCGTCGGTCATGTGCCGCTCCAGCGGCGCGATCGTCAGCCGCAGCACCGCGATCACCAGCGGCAGATCCTTCTTGTGCCGGTTCGCGATGTCCATGACCTCGCGCCCGATCGCGCTCAGCCCCCGGTCGAGCACGGTGTCGTAGTGTTCCGGCCCCGCCTCATAGGCCGCCTTGATCCACGACGGCGTTTCCGTCTCGCCCTCTGTGCGCTCCTCGCCGCCCGCGCCATCCAGCAGATCCCGGATGGTCTGCGCCGCCGCCAGCAGCAGCGTCCCGTCGTTCACGCCGCACTCCTCCGCGCACGCGGCGCACTGCTCGTCGTCCGCGCAGGCGCGCAGCTTCCGCGCCATCCGCTCCGCGCGGTCTCTCAGATCGTTTTCCATGGGGTTTCCTCCTCGTTCGTCTCCGCCGGCGCCCGCAGCCATCGCAGCAGGTTCTCCGCCGGGTTTCCTGTCAATCGCTCCAGCCACTGCGCAAGCTGTGCGTCGCTCATCGCGTCCAGCCTGTCCCGGTTCGTCGGGACGATCGGCTGCACCGGGTCAAAGTCCGTCCGGCAGACGCGCGTGCTCTCGCTCACGCAGGTGTTGTGCCCCGCCAGCCGGCAAAAGCCCCGCTTCGGCGCCCGCCGTGACCGCGCCGGGATAAAATTGCTGCACGCGCCGCACCGCATCGTCTCCGCCCTGTGCATCATGGCCTGTCTCCTTCCACCGCCGGCAGAATCTCCATCCAGTGTGTCACCGGGATGGCCCGCAGCGCCGTTTCCTGCTCGTCCATCGCGTTCCATGCCCCGTGCCGCGTCGAGTACGGCAAAACCGTATAGATCCCGCCCGCCGTCCGCACCCAGTAGTCCCCCGAGCGCACGGGCTGCGCCTCCTCCGTGGAGATCCATCCCAGCTCCGCCTTTGCAAGCCTCTGGTGCAGCTCCACCAGCATCCGCCGGTGTCCCTCGTTTGCTGCCATCAGGCATTCGATCCGCCGCTCCTGCCCGCGGATCCGCGCCGCCGCCTGCCGGATCAGGTCGCGGCATGCGATCACCTTCTTCCCCTCACAGCCCTGGCACCCGGGACATACCGCGTAACCGTCGTACCGCTCCAGTCCCTCGAGCAGATTTTTCGCTTTCATCGCCGCCCCTCCATCCGCTCGACCAGCCGCACGCACCCTGCGGCCACCGCCGCGGCCCCGATGTAGGTCAGTACCCATGTAACCGTCATAGCTCTTCCTCCTTATAGATAGCTCTTCCCGAACACGCGCCGGAAGTCCTCCTCCGTCGCGTTCTGCTCCTCCATGAACTTCCGCTGCCCCCACCGGTGCAGCCGCAGCGCCGTCTCGCCGCAGCGGTGGGCGGCCTCCCGGCCGTTCCGGTGGCACTCCTCCCCACACAGCAGCACGACCAGCCCGAATTCCTCCGATTTCTTCCGGTTGGCCACGCCCTCGAAGATGTGGTGCCGCTCCATCTGCCCCCACTTGCCGCATTTCCAGCACTGCCCGTACATGTCGCCTGTCCTCCTCTTATACCAGCGGCGTCTGCTCCAGCAGCCGCTCCAGCGTCTCGTCGATCAGATTCGCCTCCGGCAGGATAAAGACCATCCCGCCCTCGTCGTCCCAGACCAGCATGTTCCCGTAGGCCAGCGGCTCGCCGAAGCCGATCTCCGTCAGCGCCGCGTCAAACGCCAACACCCGCAGGTTCTCCTTCTGCCAGACCTCCCGGCCCTTCCAGACCATGTTCGTCCGCAGGATCTCCTCGCCCTTGCCCTCTGCAACCTCGCGCTGGAGCTTGTCCAGCGTCCCGAGCGGCATGTCCATCATCTGGTTCTGCGCGCCCGTGTCCTTGCTCACGCGGTAGGCGCTCGCCTCCGGAATTTCGCCCAGATGCTCCGCCAGCAGCGCCAGCACCTTCCGCGGGCATGTCCTGCGCGGCAGCAGCGCCGCCCATTTCCGCCCGTCCAGAAACAGCATCCGCCCGTTCCCGTCGCCGTACCCGGCCACCTCATAGCCGCCCCCGCGCCACGATTCCTTCATCGCCCGCGTCAGGCTCCTCTCGTCGATCATCCTCGTTTTCTCCTTTGTCAGCTTCACCGCCCGAAGGCGGCGTCTTTTCTCCCGAGATACCAGGTCTCCCGCAGTCGGCGGCTCGTCTCGTCCTCCTCCGTCCGCAGGATCTTCTCGCACGCGCCGCACAGATCCCCGCTCCCGTGGAAGATCTGGCCGCAGCGGCAGCAGATGTTCTTCCGCGCGTCCTTCCGCCGCACCAGCTCCATGCCGGATACCGTCCGCGCCCAGCTCACGCCCCAGAACTCCGCCGCCCGCACCGTGGCCTGCTCCCAGTTGTCGGCCACGACAAACGCCGTCCCGATCTCCGGGTGCTCGATCACCCAGCAGGTCGACTGCTTACTTGCCATGACCTCTCAGCTCCTCACCAGCGCGGCCAGCTCCTCGGCCGAGAACCGCAGCACCTTGTCCAGCGCCGCCAGATCCTCCGCCGTCCATGCGCCGCTGTGCATCTTCGCGCTCAGCGTCCCCGCGCGCATCCCGATCCGCCGGGCGAGCTCCGTTTGGGACGCGATGTCCCGCATCCCCCGCTTCGCGTTGATCGTCCTGCGCATGCTGGCCGCCCGCTCGGCGCGCGGGTCGCGCGCTAAATTTACCTTCGGCATAGCCGTCTCCTCCTTTTCTTGTCCTATCGCTGCGCGCTGCGCGCCCCTGCGATCAGCCCCTCGCTGTAGGCCATCAGCAGCTCCTTGAGCTGCGGGCTCAGCTGCTCGTCCAGCGCCGCGCTCTTGCCCATCAGTTCCGAAAGGCTCCTGCGCTCGCCCTGCTTCTCCTCGTTCAGCATACTGTGTCACCTCCTTCGCTTGTTTTCCATCGTCTTGCCCTCCTCCCGCCGCCGTGCTATACTGGCCGCAGGAAGGAGGTGAATCTTTTGATCGCTTACCATCTGGATCGCAATGGAACATTGTCCACTGGACAGCGCATCTGCGGCTTTTCAGTGCCGAACAGCTTCGGGCTTGCGGAACTGTCTCAATGGGGAATCTCCGAAGAAAACCTGTTCAGCGGCTCGCCACAGGTGCTTTCCACTTCCGCAATTGCCTCTCACAATCTGGAAGTGCGGGCCGAATTGTTCCGCAAATCGAACTATCCGGACGCGCCGTCTCGGCTCTCGAGCTTTTATGCCGTCCCAAAACTTGAGCACTTCAAACTGTGGGAAATGATTTTTCGTATCAGCCCTCCTTCCCGCATTTTCGAGGTGTACTATGACAAACCGTGCAATGCTTATGACGCGAATCACCTGCGTCTATCGGCCATAGACTGTTCACTTGCGCCGGCTTTGGAAAATGACTATATTCAAGCCGTCATCAAAATTGAAAGTAGCCTGCATCACTATTGGAGCCACGACTTCACAGATGATCCCTTGCCGGAACTGCTTCTTACGCTCCCCGTGACGATCGGCCCCATGGTCTCATTCGATGCGCTCCCATAGTGCGGCCTTTTTCTCCCAGCTGCCCGGGTAGCCCTGCATGTCATTTGGGTCATCCCCCAGCGGCGTGGCGACGACCACGCCTACCGGCATCATATCGAGCTGCCCGGCTTTGATCTGCGGCTCATGCGTAAACAGTGGTCTGTCATCCGCCGGCTCTACCGAGCAGTGCATTGACTTTCTTCTCATCTGCCTCACCTCCCCTTCTGCACGCACACTTTGCGTGACGCTTCATGCACTTGTATCTCACTCTGCTTTGTGTTACGCTCTAACCGGAGGCCATCCGCAGAAAGGAGCCTGCCATGAAAACCGCAGATATTCGCGAATTTCCCGTTACCGTGGAGTGCCCGAAGGACTTCATCAAGCGGAAAGTCTGGGTTCGGGAACTCACCGTGAACGAAACTCGCTTCCTACATCCCAACGGCTGCGATAATTACTGCCCGGATCCTGTCTGCCGGAACTGTCTCACGTCCGTCTACAAGACCGTCATGTCCGACCGTTAACCAGTTTCACGCAGCGGATGGCCTCCCGCAGTGCATCGGCGTACCCATCGTAGAACTTTTCGATGGGTACTTCTGTCTCCGTCCCGTTCGGATCCTGCATCCGTATGCCCCCGGCCATCATCCGCTCGTGATAGTGGAGCAGCCCCTGCAGCACGTTCAGCCGCACTTCCGTGCGATTGTCCACCATCTCACCCCCTATCCTGCACGCATACTTTGCGTGATGCTTCACGCCCTTGCAGTACATACCACTGCAAAAAGCTGCCCTCGTGCCCCCTTCGCGGTGTCCCACGAGGGCAGCTTTTCGCACTTGTATCTCTTCCCGCCCCCGTGATAAAATGGAAGCGGAAAGGAGGTGATTTGTGATGTCAAGCGAAGTGAAATTGAGCACATTCCCGTCCAATCGCACAGAGGCGCTTGCGCTCCTGTATCTCCGCTCGCAGGATCTGTCCAGGAAAAGCCCGTCTGAGATTCAATCCATGTACTTTGATGCATGCCGCGAATTGAAGCAGGACTATCTGAATAAGATCCGCTCAGGCTCCCTCAAAGACTCCTGAGTAGACTGACAACCTGCACCATGCTGTCCGTGAGCTGTGGCAGCATAGCCGGGTCCCCCCGAGATTGCTCGGAAAGCAGTTCCAGCTGCTTTTCGAGCAATTCTCTGATTCTTTCTTTCTCCACCATCTCACCCCCTCTCTTGCTCGCATACTTTGCAACGAGTTCAATGCATAGGAACATATCGCCTTCTCCTGTACGAAGCCATTGCTCGTTCACATTAAACTCTCGACAAATATCAGCGACGGTTCTGTCGCTCGGCTTTTTGTTGCCGGAGCATAACTCGGAAACAAACGGGCGAGAAACGCCGATTCTTTTGGCAAACTCGGCTTGCTTCATGTTCAAAGCCTTAATGAGTTCACGGATACGTTCATTCATCCATCTCACCCCCTATCCGGCACTGATACTTTGCGTGACGCATATATCTACGTCGCAATATAAAAATATCACAACGATATAGCATTGTCAATACTTTTCTATAAATTAATATTGCAATGCAATATTGCTTATGCTATACTGCACTCGAAGGAGGTAGGTATGAACGAACGCATAAAACTTTTGCGCAAAGCGCTCGAACTCAACCAGACAGATTTCGGAGCGAGAATCGGCGTAAAGCAAGGAACCGTCGCCGCCTACGAGAGCGGCGCCCGTGTTCCGCTGGATTCCGTAGTTGTCTCTATCTGCCGGGAGTTTGGTGTCTCGGAGAGCTGGCTGCGCAGCGGCGAGGGGGAGATGTTCCTGCAGCTTTCCCGCGAGGAGGAGATCACGAAGTTCTGCATGTCCATCATCCGCGACCCGGACAGCGAGTTCCAGCGGCAGTTTGTCTCCGTCCTCGCCCGGCTCGAGCCGCCCCAGTGGCAGCTCCTCTCCGACATGGCCGACAAGCTCCTCGCGATGCGCAAAAAAAAGACGCGGAATAACCCCGCGCCCCAAAAAACAAAGAACCCTGTCCCATACCCCGGACAGGGTTCTTTGCCGTTTTTCAAATATTTCTTGACATCTGTTTTGCAAAGCTCTATGCTAAGGATATAAGCCTTTGGAAAACAGGTCTCCCACGATAAGGAGAGTGCCCATTCTAAGGGCTTTCGATTTTATAACCTGTTTCAAGTCAATTTTTCTTGACAATATCTGCTATGAGTGATATTTTGGAATAAAGATATTATTTATAGGTTAATATCTTACATGAATAAGGAGCATAGAATGAACAAAGAGGATGCCCTGCGTCAGTTGCTGAATTATTTGGCGATGATAGACACACATGATGATTTCACGCCGGAATTGTTGGCCTTGATCGCCGGCAGCGGTACAGAAGCGGATGTATTCCGGCTCTTGGTGATGCGTCTTACCATGCTGAAGGCTCTGGGGATTCATGCTGTCAGGCATAAGGAGTTCGAGAACATCGGCGGCGGGCTTTACAGTATGCACTTGGCGGGAAAAGGCTTTAATCTGCGCATCCTGTATGCATTTTTGGCGAATCAATCCCCGGTTCTTCTGCTCGCGTTTCATGAACGCGCAGGCAAGCGTAAGACGGACTATTCCGGCTACATTCCGCAGGCTGCGGAACGTCTGCGCCAAAAGAAGGAGGAACTTTAATATGTCTCAAGGTATGAATGATCTGCTTACCTCCCTTTCTGTCTCTCTCTCCGCAGAGGAAGTGGCCTTCAACGGGCTTTGCGGCGTGATCTGCGGCGAGATCGTCGCCCAGCGTGTCAAGCGAAACATGAGCCAGAAACAGTTCGCGGAGTTTATGGGCGTGTCTCAGGGCATGGTGTCAAAATGGGAACGCGGGGATTGTAATTTCACGCTGCAGTCCCTCGTGCATATCGCGACAAAGCTGGATATACCCGTCCGGTCCCCGTTCGGAACGCCCCGCTCCGCGCGTCCCACTTCCGGTAAAGTTGCCGACTTCCCCGGCAAGTGGAATACGCTTTCGTCTCATACGCCGGATTTTGAATCTGTCGACCTGAAGGAAATGTAAGGAGGTTCCCCTGACATGTACAGCTATACCAACGGTTTTCGTGTCTCTGTCCGCGCCGACGGCGGCGAAATAGTGCTCCAGTTTGTGCAGCGCTTTCCGGACTTTGAGGAAAACGACGATTCCTTTTCCAAGGTCAACGAGGAACCCGTCGCTTCACTTACGATGAACCTTGATCTTGCGAAAGAGCTCGTCACCAAACTCCAGCAAATGACCGACCAGATTGAAGAGTAAGTCCACGCGATGATTAACAAAGCACCCCTGTCCCATCATCGGGACAGGGGTGCTCTTAGATATGCAGCTCTGTCTTCAGTGCGTTCTGCAGCGTCAGTGAGAAGTTCACGCCCTGACGCTCGGCCATCGTGTTCAGCCACGAGGGAATCGTCAGCGTTTTCTTCACGGCCTTGTTGTCGTAGAACCTGCGGTATTCGATCGTGTCGCAGCGCACCAGCGTGGTCAGCTCGTTCTTCGCGGCGGGAATGCTGCGCACGTCAGACGGCGCGGGCGGCGTGATCTCCTCCTCCATGCCGTACAGCGTCAGGCAGAGCACGTCTGCCGCCATCTCAAGCCCCTCCTCCAGCGTCGGCGCCGACGTGAAGCAATTCGGCAGATCCGGGAAGTTGATCGAATACCCTCCCTCTGCTTCCTGTGTAAAAACTGCCGGATACACATATTTCGCCATATTCATTCCTCCAGTTGTTGCTCTTGCTCTTGCTCTTGCTCTTGTTATCATTCACGTTCCTATTGTTTCCGCCGGAGCGGTGGGGCTTATTCCAGCCCCGCCGCTCTGCGTATGGATTTCAGTGTTCCCGCCGGGATCTCCTCCGTTTTGTGGCGGCTCACCGGAAATTTCTGCCCGGTGACGGGGCTGTACCATATGCTATGGTTCGCGCCCTCGCGGTATACCTTGCATCCCGCTTTCTTCAGTTCCTTTTCCAGCTCGCTGTATCTCACTGCCTCACCCCCGCTTTCTGTTATATAGTATAGCACGTATTCACACGTATGTCAACATCTTTTTTTACGTATTTTTACGTATAGCTATACTTAAATCAAGTTCAGCGCCGCGATATACACGAGCCGCAGCTGCTCCGCGTCGGCCAGCGCCAGCAGGCGCAGGATTGCGTCTATCAATACCTTCCTGTTGTCCATGTTACCCTCCCCATAGCTGCTCCACGGTGGTTTCCAGTGCTCTCGCTATGCGTATCGCCGTCTCAACGTTCGGCAGCCGATCCCCTCCCTCTATCTCTGAGATCGTGGTCTTTCCCACGCCGACCCGCCGGGCCAGCTCCCGCTGGCTCAGCCCGAAGTATTCCCTTCTCTCTTTGATTCGCTCGTTCATCCTACGGCCATCCTACCATATTTTGGGGCCGTTGTCTCAAAAGTGGCCTGAAATCAGGCCACTTTCCGTGCAGTTTTTTAGGCGCTTTTCAAAAAAGCGTATTGACTTCTGCATCGTCCGCCCCTATGCTGGTAGTATGCCCCGTAATTGAAGAAAGGAGGATCCCCCTTGAAAATCCCCAAAGTAGAAAAGCTCCCCTCCGGCCGCTACCGGGTGCAGGTGCAGGTGGGCGGCCAGCGCTACGGCGAAACCTTCGATACGCCCGAGGAGGCGCAGTTCTGGGCCGCCGGCATCAAGACCCGCATCAAAGATGCCAGAAAGCCCGCCCGCCGCCTGACCGTCGGCGAAGCCGCTGACCAGTATATCGAGCGGCGCGACGCCGTACTATCCCCCGCCACCGTTGCCGGCTATAAGCGGATCCGGAAGAACCTCCTCCCGCCCATCGCCGCCACGCTCCTGCCCGAGCTGACGCAGGAATCTATCCAGCGCTGGGTCAACCGTATGGTCAAAGCTGGGAAATCCCCGAAGACCGTCGCCAATGCCCATGGCTTTCTGAGCGCCGTTCTCTCCGCGTTCCGCCCGGACGTGAAGCTGACCACGCGTCTGCCGCAGAAGGAGAAACACGAGATCCAGATCCCCACCAAAGCCGAGGTGCAGGCCATCGCCGAGACCTGCCGCGGCACGAAGTATGAGCTGCCCATCATGCTGGCCATCTGTCTCGGCCTGCGCGCGAGCGAGATCCGCGGCCTGCGCTGGTCGGACATCGACGGCGAGTATGTAAACATACATACCGCCATCGTCGAGGGCGAAAACGGCGCCGCCGAGAAGGGGCCGAAGAGCTATAGCGGCGCCCGCCGGGTGCACCTCCCCGCCTACCTGCGCGATCTGCTCGCCCGTACCCCGCAGACCGATGAGCATATCACCACCCTGACCGGCCACGCCATCTATTGCGGCTTCTCACGCGTCTGCGAAAAAGCCGGTGTCCCGCACTATCGCTTCCACGATCTGCGCCACGTCAATGCCTCCGTCATGCTTGAAGCGCATATCCCGGATAAATACAGCATCAAGCGTATGGGTCACGCCACCAACAATATGCTCAAGACAACCTACCAGCATATTTTCAAAGAGAGCGAGCGCACCTATGACGCCGCCATCGAATCTGCCCTCGACGATCTGATCTCACCGGACAAGTAGTCCGGTTTTCATGTGCATTCCCGTGTGCATTTTTCGTAAAAATAATGCACACGCCCACCAAAATAGCGTCATACATTCTATCATTCCAAATCCGTCAAACCGTTGCTGCCAAAAGAAAAATCCCTGAAACCATTGCGGTTTCAGGGATTTCGTTTTGGTGGAGCTGAGGGGAGTCGAACCCCTGTCCGAAAGTGCTTTGACAAGATATTCTCCGGGCGCAGTCAGGATTCAACATTCCCGCGCGGCAAAGACACCTGACGGACTTTGCCGGTTGGTAGAGTCATGATGCATGGGCGGGGCAACTCTTACC
>OCPX01000611.1_pt1 | contig 33892 bp, 37 predicted proteins | sample 1538771 | NCBI WGS metagenome assembly OCPX01 (sample SAMN04571725, study PRJEB22368) | human gut metagenome | biome: human gut; material: stool | host: Homo sapiens | place: Luxembourg | collected 2012-11-01 | reverse complement strand
CCCTGCCCGGCCTCTACGCCGCCGGAGACTGCACCGGCGGGCTGCTGCAGGTCGCCAAGGCCGTTTATGAGGGAGCACTTGCAGGCACCGAAGCTGCCAAAGCGGTGCGGAAAGGATAACACCATGTCCGATGTGCAAAACACTCCGGTCAACCGGAATTGTCTGGCCTGCGCTTTCCCATTCTGGGACCAGCTCACGCCGGAGGAACAGGCGCAGCTCTGCCGCTTCACCCGGCCGGTGCGCTACCGGAAAGGGGAGCGGGTCCACAGCCCGGTCGAGAACTGCGTGGGCATCCTGCTGCTGCGGTCGGGCCAGCTGCGGGCCTATCTGCTCTCGGAGGATGGGCGGGACATCACGCTCTACCGGCTGTTTCCCGGCGAAGTCTGCATCCTGTCGGCATCCTGCGTGATGGATTCCGTCAACTTTGACCTGTACATCGACGCCGAGGAGGACACCGAGGCCTACTGCATCGGCGCAGGCGTGTTCCGCCAATTGATGCAGCAGAACGTCCATGTCCGCTGCTACGCCTACCAGATGACCGCCGAGCGCTTCTCCGACACCATGTGGACCATGCAGCAGATCCTGTTCATGAGCGCCGACCGGCGGCTGGCCATCTTCCTCACCGATGAGCTGGCCAAGACTGGCGGCACGGATGTCCGCATGACCCACGACCAGATTGCCCGCTACATGGGCTCCGCCCGCGAGGTCGTCAGCCGCCTGCTGAAATACTTTGCCGGGGAGGGCCTTGTCCGCCTTTACCGCGGCGGCGTCACCGTACTGGACAAAGAACGGCTGAAGCAGATCGCCAACGGCACATAAAACGCATCAAAAAAGGACGTCTCATCCTGCGATGAGACGTCCTTTTTTATCGTTCACGATCTCAGCTCTTGCAGCCGGATTCCTCTTCCACGCCGGTGAAATCGCTGGCCTCAGCGATCTTGGTGACGTCGAACTTGCCCGTCTCATCCCTGGGGGCGACGGCGGGGCCGGCCTCCACCGGGTTCACGGGTGCTTCCTCGGCCACAGGCTTTTCCTCGGCCGTCTCCGGCTGTGCAGCGGGAGACTCCGGCTCTTCGGATGCCTTTTCCTCGGATGCCTTCTCGAAGGCCGGGGGCCATGCGTCGCCCGGCTCAGCGGTCTTGGCCTCGCCTTCGGCGTAGGCTTCGGCTGCCTTGGCGGCCTCTGCGGGGTCCTTTTCAGCCTCTTCGGGGAACTCCACCTCTTCGACGTGGAGCGGGCCCTTGTCGTTCAGAACTTTGTCCAGCACCACGATGGCGGCACCGGTGGCGGCGACGGCAGCAGCCGCGCCCAGAACGCGAAACAACGTTTTCATGGTGAGATCCTCCTTGATGTGATTTCAGTGTGCGGGTTAAGAGAATGTGACGACATCGTTCAGCGGCTTTTCGGCAGGTTCGACCGAGATGGCGGTCAGCACCGGGCCTTTGCCGCGGTAGATGTTGTGGAACTTGTAATTGACCTTTGCGGTCACAGTGACCCAGGCGCGCTGCTCCAGCGCCTTGTAGCCATCGTAGGAGCAGGGGAAGCCGACGAACTGGATGTCCTGCACACAGCAGGTCATGGCAAAGCGGCCGGGCACGAAGCTGTTCTTGCCCGCGCGGTTGGTCTGGCAGACCTGCGCCAGGAACTTTACGGTCTTGCCCGCGTACTTCTGGGGCTCGTCCTGGCAATCCATATACCAGATGCCGAAATCGTCGTCGCCGATCTCCACCACCGGCTTGTTCAGGTCGAAGGGGAGGGGGTCGGGGATATCATCGTAGGCCACGCTGCCGTCGGCGAACTCATAGGCGATGTCGCACTTGCGGGATGCCTGACGCACCAGCTTGTGCAGCTCCTGACGGGCGGCGTCGTTGTTGACGGCCTCGGCGCGGTTGAACACGATCAGCTCACTGCGGGCGATCTTGTCCAGCAGCAGAGAGCGCATGGAGTTATCGCGGGCGTAGGTCAGAGCCGTGGTGCCGTCGGCCGTGGCGATGCACTGGTAGACGATCCAGTTTTCGGGCAGATTGTTGGCCAGGTCCTGCAGCAGCCACATGCCGTTGTACTCGATGACCACGCGGCCTGCATCTGCCTCCTTGGCCAGTTTGGCCAGGTTCTGGGGGTTCAGTTCTGCCTTGTCCTCCAGATTGTAGAGGGTCACGCCGGGGAAGGCGAATTTCTTCTGATTGTATTCCTCTTCGCCCTCTTCGCAGACCAGCAGCAGGGTCTTGTCGCCGGAGTCGAAGTTGGGGTCTTCAAAGGTCTCCTGGATGAATTTGGTCTTTCCGCTTTCGAGGAAGCCCACAAACAGGTAGACCGGGATCTCATTTGCCATAAACGGTTTTCCTCCTCTGTGTTGTCCGGGCTCAGCAGCCGAACAGGCCGGCAATGGCCTTCTCGTCCAGCTTGGAGCCGATGACGACCAGCTTGCCGCCGACGTCTGCACCGCGGGAACGGACTTCCCACTCGCCGGGCACATAGTCAAACTCCAGCCAGCCGTCTGCGCCGCCGTCCACGATGCCCTTGGAGCGCAGGATCATGCCGTACTTGCCGGTATCCAGCTCGGTCAGAGCATGCTCGATGTCAGCCTTTGCGATCTTCTTGGCGGTCTCGACGCCCCAGCTGGTGAAGACCTCATCGGCATCGTGGCCATCGTGATGATGGTGGTGATGATGACCGCAGCAGCAGTGGCCGTCCTCATCGTGATGTTGCTCGTGCTCCTCCTCATCATCATGGTCGTGATGGTGATGGCAGCAATGATCGTGATCGTGGTCATCATCCTCGTCGTCATGGTGATGATGGCAGCAATGGTCATGGTCGTGATCATCGTCATCGTGGTCGTGGTGATGATGCTCATGTTCGTCCTCGTCGTCATCGTCATTATCGTCGTCGTGATGGTGATGGCCGCAGCTGCACACGCCGTTCTCATCGTAATGATGATGGTGATGCTCGTGCTCTTCTTCCTCGTCCTCGTGGGCATGCTCCTCATTGGCCTTGGCTGCCATGGCGATCAACTCTGCCTTGAAGTCGTCCTTCGTGGACATAGCGTTCAAAATCTGCTCACCGGTCAGGGCATCCCACGCGGTGGTGACGATGGTGGCGGTGGGGTTCTTCTCGCGCAGCATAGCCACCGCTGCAGCGATCTTCTCTTCGCTGGCGGTCTGGGTGCGGCTCAGGATGATGCAGCTTGCATGGCTGATCTGGTCATCGTAGAACTCGCCGAAGTTCTTCATATACATCTTGACCTTGTTCACGTCAGCCACGGTGACAAAGCTGTTCAGCTGCACGTCCAGGTGCTCGGCCACGCCCTCGACGGCGCGGGTCACATCGGACAGCTTGCCCACGCCCGACGGCTCGATGACGATGCGGTCGGGGTGGTACTGCTCCACCACCTGCTGCAAGGCGGCGCGGAAATCGCCCACCAGCGAGCAGCAGATGCAGCCGGCGTTCAGCTCGTTGATCTGGATGCCGGACTCCTTCAAAAAGCCGCCGTCGATGCCGATCTCGCCGAACTCGTTCTCGATCAGAACGACCTTCTGGCCCGCAAAGGACTCCTTGATGAGCTTTTTGATGAGGGTGGTCTTACCGGCACCAAGGAAGCCGGAGAAAATATCAATCTTGGTCATAATGCTGTTGCCTCTTTCTTTTTTTCCAAAGTCCGCAAATCGGAACCTTCAAGCAATCCGAGCCGCCGAGTGCTGGCTCAAAAATCTTTACACTCCTATTATAACAAGCCTGTCAATGGGAAACCGCCCTTTTTCATGAGAAAATTGTAACATTTTTTGAAGTTTGCCCGCGTTTTGCGGAAAAGGGCGGTTGCGTGGGGAGGTGGTGCAACTTCGATTCGGAGGGGGTTATTTTTTGTGGGAGCTGTCGTAGATCACACGGATGTCATCCGGCAGCTCATCGGGGATCATGGCGGCGATTTTTTCCTCATTTCCGTCCCGGATCGCCTGTTCGTAGTACCAGCATTTGAATTTCAGCATATCCAGAGTGCGGTTCATCCGTGCGATCTCCTCCTCCATATGTGCCTTCTGCGTTTCAAACAATTCCTTGCGCTGTGGATAAGTGGACGGCCCTTCCACACACCAATCCATGAATTGCCGGATGTCCTTGATCTCCATGCCAGCCTTTTTCAGACATTCAATGACCCGGAGCGCTTCAATCTCCGTGTCACCGAATTTGCGGATGCCGGATACTCGTTCCATGTTCGGAAACAGCCCCTGCTTGTCATAATAGCGCAGCGTAGAGATGGGTAATCCGAACATCTCCGCCACCTGTCCAATCGAGTACATAAAAGCCTCCAAAAAAATTTACAAATATATTTTTCAAAAACCCTTGACCTAAAGTCAGGTTTAGGCGCTATCATTATTATAGCAAAAAAGAAAGCGCAGCGCAAGAGCGTGTGCCGAAATAAATGGAGGTAAAGTAAATGGCTGTGAAACAAACTGCTGGAAGGGATGCTTTGGGCGATTTCGCACCAAAGTTTGCAGAGCTGAACGACGATGTGCTGTTTGGCGAGGTATGGAGCAGAGAGGATAAGCTATCTCTGCGCGACCGCTCCTTGGTTACGGTGACGGCACTCATGGCGCAAGGCCTCACCGATTCATCTTTCAAATACCATCTGGAAAGCGCGAAGAAGAACGGTATTACAAGGGAGGAAATCGCGGAGATTTTGACCCATGCCGCTTTTTATGCAGGCTGTCCAAGGCTTGCTGTACGTTCGTTTCATCTGCTTTGGCAATGGCAACCTTGTGGCTGCTCACGATGACAGCAACGGCTTCAATCGCAAGGACAGCCGCTTTACATCTATCAGAAACAGCATATTTGCGATATGCAATCCAACGAATGTTGCAAACGATATAAACGTTGGCTTGCGATGGCGCAGGCGGATCCTGATTTCAGTGAGAGACCGGGACCCTGCCCGCCACACCCGCGCAAGAACCAATAAACGCACGAAAGCCCCGGCCGGAGCCGGGGCTTTCTGTTTGCCGCAAATACCTGTTACAGCAGGATGTATTTCAGGATGAACAGAATGGTCAGCACATACATCAGGGGGCTGATCTTCTTCTCCTTGGCCTTGCCGGTGATGACATTCAGCAGGGTCCAGGAGATGACACCAATGGCGATGCCCTCAGAGATGCTGTATGCAGTGGGCATTGCCAGGATGGTCAGGAACGCAGGAATGCCCTCAGCAGGATCGTCGAACTCGATCTTCAGGGCAGAACCCATCATGTAGAAGCCAACGATGATCAGGGCCGGAGCGGTCGCAAAGCTGGGGATGGTCAGAAACAGGGGGCTGAACACCACAGCCAGCAGGAACAGCACACCGGTGGTCATGGAGGTCAGGCCGGTGCGGCCGCCCTCGGTCACGCCGGAAGCGCTCTCGACGAAGGTGGTGGTGGTGGAGGTGCCCAGCACGGCACCGGCGCAGGTGGCGATGGAGTCGGCCATCAGCGCGCCCTTGATATTGGGCAGCTTGCCCTCCTCATCCAGCATGTCGGCCTTGGAAGCAACACCGATCAGGGTGCCCAGGGTATCAAACAGGTCAACGAAGAGGAAGGAGAACATAACGGCGAAGAAGTTCAGGATACCCACGCCGGAGAAATCGGTCTTGAACACCTGACCAAAGGTCTTGCCCAGAGCAGAGAAATCGAAGCTGATGAAGCTGGTGGGGATGACACTGTACATGCCGGCATCGGGGTTGGGGATGTAGATGCCGGTCAGCTCGCAGAGGATGCCCAGCACCCAGGTGATGAGGATGCCGTACAGGATGCCGCCCTTGACTTTTTTGACCAGCAGGACGGCGGTGATAAGCACGCCCACCAGAGTGAGGATCGCACCCACGCCGATGCTGTGGAAGGTCTCACCCTTAAAGTGCTGATAGGTGACAAGGGTGGAATCGCTGTTCACGATCAGCTTTGCGTTCTGAAGGCCGACGAAAGCAACGAACAGGCCGATGCCCACGCTGACAGCGCTCTTCAGGGTCATGGGGATGGCATTGAAGATGGCCTCACGCACATTGGTCAGGCTCAGCACGATGAAGATGATGCCCTCCACAAAAACGGCCATCAGGGCCAGCTGCCAGCTGTAACCCATGGTCAGGACGACCGTGTAGGAGAAGTAGGCGTTCAGGCCCATGCCGGGAGCCAGAGCGAACGGATAGTTGGCCAGCAGAGCCATCAGGGCAGTGCCGATGAAAGATGCCAGCGAAGTTGCGATCAGGACCGCATTGGCATCCATGCCCGAAGCGGACAGGATGCTGGGATTGACCGCAAGGATGTAGGCCATCGTCATAAAGGTGGTGACACCCGCCATGAGTTCGGTCTTGACATCGGTGTGGTTTTCTTTCAGGTGAAAGATCTTTTCTAACATGAAAGTTCCTCCTGTGTTATAGCAAAAATAAAAACAGCCGCGTGGGAACCGGCGGAAAGAACAGCTCCCATTGTAGCAGAACCGTTCCCACCTGTCCATGGACGAAACACAGAAAATTCACGAAAAGTTCAAACTTTCTTGTATGGGTATGACTTATCCGAAGGCTTTTTGGCGTTTTATGGAAATTTTTACAGAGTGGACATCGAAGATTTCATCAACCTCCGAGATCTTAAAATTTTCCGTCATAATAAAAGCTGCTCACAGGCATATTGCGCGCTTCATGCTGTTCCCGCGTGCTGACCCTTATATACCCATAGTCTGTATTTGATTTGCGATAAAATCGACCTCTTATTCACAAAAAAGCGCCCCCGCTCACTGCGATCTTACTGATATGTACCCCTAATACTGTGTGTCCAGTATTAGGGGTACATATCATCCCGCCGGTGTGCAAAAGTGTGCAAGCATCCAGAAAAAAGAAAATCCCACGAGGAATCTTGCGATTCTTCGTGGGATTTTGGTGCGCTCGAGGGAACTCGAATCCCTGGCCCTCTGATTAAAAGTCAGATGCTCTACCGGCTGAGCTACGAGCGCATACAGTATTTGTACAATACCAGAAATATTGCCGTATAATATTACCACAACTGCGGCCAAAAAGCAAGACATCGCGGCAAAAAACTTTCTTTCACAAAAATGGGCCGTGCCGGACGCAAACTTTCCCTTTACAAATCCGGTAAGAATCAGTACAATCAAATCAAGTATCGTTCACGATGGTCCCGGCCGTACCGTGCGCCCACAGGCCGCACACAGGCCGCTGCGATAGGAGGTCTTTTTCTGATGAAAATTTCTCGACGGTCCGTACTTCGTTACACAGGTCTGACTGCGGCCTGGCTGACCCTGACCGGCTGCGCCCCCACCGGGAATGCGAGCCTTGGCGGCTGCCTGCCCGGCTGGATGAAAAAGGTGCTGCGCGTGCCTTCGTCTGACGCCTCTTCGGCCAGCTCCTCGGCTGCGTCTTCGGTAGCCTCTTCGGCAGCGTCCAGCGAGGCCGCTGCATCGTCTGAGCTGGCGGCATCCTCGCTGCCGGGTGTCGAACAGCCGGAGGCCGCGGGCAGCGCGCTGCCCGCCTACGACGCCGACCCGCTGACCGGCGAGGCCCGCAGCACCGATGGCCGCATCGTGGGCGTCATGGTCAACAACATCTGCAATTCCGAGCGGCAGAACGCCCGCCCGCAGCGCGGCATCGGTTCGGCCGACCTGCTCATCGAGAGCAAGGTCGAGGGCGGCATCACCCGCTTCTGCGCGCTCTATTCCAATGTGAACAACATCCCGGAGATCGGCCCCATCCGCTCCGGCCGCGACCAGTTCCTGCAGCTGCTCATGCCCTGGAATGCACTGTACTACCACGACGGCGAGAGCATCTTCTGCACCCAGTTCATCCACGTGTACAACTACTCCGGCCTGAACATCGGCGGCAAAAATTACTTCAACACGCCGGTCCATCCGCATGTGGCCCACCGCATCAAGCGGAATGAGAACGTCGCCTACGAGCACACCGAGTTCACCTCGGCCAAGGAGATCAAACAGGCGGCTGCTGACGCCGGCATCGGCCTGACCTATCCGTACGAGGGCACCTTTTTCCGCTTTGCCGACTACCGCACCGATGCCGTGAACGACCTGGCCGACGCGCCCTCGGCCCGGAGCATCCTCATCACCCATTCGGCCAGCTATAAGACGAGCTTTGCCTACAACAGCTGGAACCGGAACTACAAGATGTCCATGTACAGCAACCGCACCAAGAAATTCGAGGCTGCGGTGGACGAGCTGACCGGCAAACAGCTGACCTTCGCGAACGTCGTGGTCTGCTTTGCCAACATCGCCGCCTACGCAGGCGACTCCCACGATGTGCAGGAAGTCCAGTACGTCGAGGGCGGACAGGCCTATCTCTTCACCAGCGGCGGCGTTCAGACGGGCCGCTGGGAGAAGGATCATCCCACCCATCCCATCCGGCTCTACACCGACGCGGGCGAAGAGATGACCCTGAACCGGGGCAAGACCTACTTCGCTCTTGTGGACAACGATGAGTGGAGCAACTTCAGCTATCAGTAAGACCAGCCCCGCGCTGCGGGACAGAAGAGGAACAAGATGAAATTTTGGAAGCGGACTGCTTTGTGCCTTGCGCTCTGCGCCGCGCTGCTGACCGGCTGCGTTCCCGCTGCGGACACCGCCTCTTCGGCGGCTCCCACCGACCCGCTCACCGGGCAGGAAGCGCTCTGGCCGGGGCAGCGCCCGGTGGCCGTCACGATCGAGAACGAGACGTCCAGCACCACCCAGTGGGGGCTTTCCTCGGCATCTCTGGTGCTGGAAGCTCTGACCGAGCCCCAGAGCGCCACCAGCCTGTGCCTGGTCTACCCGGCCGTGGATGCCGTGCCGCAGGTCGGCCCGGTGGCCGCCGGGCAGGACCTTTACTGGCGGCTGCTCGTGGGGCAGCAGGTGCTGCCCGTCCAGCGCGGCGGCGGCGCCTTTGACCAGAACTATCTGGACTACTACTCCCTACGCGCGGTCGATGCGCTGGAAGTGGGCACCAACGCCTTCACCTGCGACACCACCTGGACCAGCCGCCCGCTGTGGCGCACCAGCGGCAATGCGCTGGCCGGGGTGCTGCGCAGCCTGAACATCTCCTCCGCCCTGTCGGAGTCCCGCCTGACCGACGCCGCTTCCAGCGCCGCAGGGGAGAGCGAGAGCGAAACATCCCCCACCCTGTCCGTCCCGCCGCTGCTGCCCCAGCAGACGGAAGGCAAGCTGCCCGACGCCTCCGCTGCCGATGCCGTCCGCGTTCAGGTCCAGTTCGGTGCGGACAACGCCACCGGCTTTGTTTACGACGCTGACAGCGGCACCTACAAAATGCTCCATGCCGACGGCACCCCCCAGCTGGATGCCAACAACAGCCAGCAGACCGGTTTTGACAACCTGCTCATCCTGTTCAGCGCCTCTTCCCTGCGGGACGACGGCCTCACGCTGGACTACGACCTGAGCATGGGCGGCGGCGTCTGGCTCAACGGCGGGCATCTGTGGACCCTGACCTGGACTCAGGGCAGCGACTCTACCTTCGCCTTTTACGATGCCGACGGCCGGCCCTTCAACCTGCTGGCTGGCCGGAGCTATCTGGCCCTCGTTTCCAGCCTGACCGGTCAGGAACTCACCGTGACCAATTCCGCCGGGGAAGCCCTGACCTCCGCATCGGCCCCCTGACAGACAGCAAAAAATCCCCCGTGCCATGCACGAGGGATCTTTTTTTGTCATCTCATTACAGGTCCACGACGCTGCCGACCTCGGCAGGGGTCGTGGGCACCGCGCCCAGCTGGACTTCGTCCATGTCCCGGCGCACCACAAAGTGCATCGTCTGGCCGGAGGCAAAATCGGGCTGATAGGTCAGCTCCAGCGTGTTCCAGTCCTCCGGCGTCTCGCAGAAGCAGTGGAGCATGGCCCCGCGCCCTGCGGCCAGATTCAGCGTAAAGGCCGATGCATCTGCCGCGTTCTCGCCATAGAGCGGGGCGGCAAAGCTGCCGCAGCGCACAGGCTGGCCGTCGCAGACGGCCGTTAAGCCGGTGCCCAGGCGGTACAGCTCTTCAGTCGTGGTCATCTCGCGGCTCTGCAGATAGCTCGTGCCCACGGCCAGCGCCTTTGCCGAGAGGTTCTCCACCGACAGATACACCAGGGTGCTGCCCAGTTCCGGCACGGGGGCATAGCCCAGCAGCTCCACAGCGGCCTTGCCGTCCAGCAGGGCCGGTTCGCCCTCGTAGCAGGGGGCCAGCGCCGCAGCCGAAACACCGGTGAGCAGGGCAGCCGCCAGGCTGACCGCACCAGAGCCGGCACATTTCAGGAACGAGCGGCGGGACAGAGATTGTGACATCGGGAATTCCTCCTAACAGCGGAAAAATAGTTCTCTCTATACAATAGTAAATTCCGGACAGCCTGTCAAGGTCTTTGCCCGGAATTTTACTGTGTATTTACTCGTATGCCTCGTTTTCCTCGGACTCCGCCTGGCCGCGCAGGGTATCGGCGTAGCCGAAGGGCACGATGTCGATGGCCTCCACCAGACGGTCCCGCATCCAGAGCTGAACGTCCGTCTGGACGGTGTAGCCGCAGCCGGGGTCTGCCATCCACTGTTCCGGGTGGCGGGAGGGCAGGGCCCGCTGGCTGAGCATGCTCATGATGACGCCGCCGTGGGTCACGCAGGCCGCCTCGGTAACGTCCATCCGGATCATATACTCAAACAGCTTGAGCAGGGTCTCCGAGCAGCGAGCATGGAACGCTTCGGTCGGCTCCGCGCCTTCGGGCACAAAGCCGGAGCCGGGGGTGATCCACTTCTTGAAGTTTTCGTCCTTGACCAGCTCCTTCACGGGGTGGTTCTCAAAGACGCCGAAGCCCGCCTCCCGCAGGTCGTGGACCGAGAACTGATGAGCCGCGTTGGGGAAGAGGATGTTCGCCGTCTCCACGGCGCGCATCAGCGGCGAGGAGAACACGGTGTCCACCTGGGGGTACTCGAACCGCTCCTTCAGGTCGGCCAGCTGGGCGCGGCCTTCGTCGCACAGGGGGATGTCCGTTCCGCTGCCGATGTACAGCCCCTGGAGGTTGCCCGCCGTAATGCCGTGGCGGATCAGATGCAGTTTGAATGTTTTCATGGGTCAAAACACCTCGATTTTCGCAAAGATCGTCTCATTGTGCCCGTTTCTTCACGCCGGGCGCAATTTTCACGACCCCGGCGCGGCACAAAATATATACCAGTTACCCCTTAGTTTAGCATAGATATGGTAGTCAGAGCAAGAGCTTTGACAAAAATGACGAAATTCGTCAAAAAATTCCGTCATTTTGCTTGCTTTACAAGTCGTTTTCCGTTGTGTATAATCAACATGCTGTAAACCAAAAATCAAAGAAGTCTCATTTTTCACTGAGGAGCCAAAGATCATGGAATTCAATCGTATCATCAAGCTGCTGCGCAAGGAGCGCGGCATCACCCAGAAACAGGCAGCGGAAGACCTCGGCGTCTCGCAGGCGCTGCTCTCCCACTACGAAAAGGGTATCCGCGAGTGCGGTCTGGATTTCGTGGTCCGTGTTGCAGATTACTATAATGTGTCCTGCGATTATCTGCTGGGCCGCTCGGCCGAGCGCAACGGCATGATGCTGACCGCCGATGAGCTGCCCAACCCCGACAAGATGAAGGACAACATCTATCACGGCAGCGTGCTGCCCACCATGAACAAAAAGCTGATCTCCAACAGCCTGAACGTGCTGTACGCCAAGATCGGCGAGTGCCACAGCAAGGCTCTGACCACCGAGGTCAGCAGCTACCTGATGATGGCCGTGGCCAAGATGTTCCGCCTGCTCTACTCTGCGGAACCGCACAACGCCCAGAGCCTGTTCAGCGTGGAAGCCCGCCGCTGGCCCGGCTATGCCGATGCCGTGATGCGGATGAACGAAGCCAATGTGGAAGCCCTGCTGGCCGGTGAGAACGTCGGCGTCGGCGAGGGCGTCAAGGACCCGGCCTGCCTCTCCATGACCACCGAGAGCCTGACGCGGGAGTTCCCGCTCTATACCCCCAGCCTCTTAAATCTGGTCAAGACCAGCGAGACCCGCGTCAAGGGCCTCGGCCCGGAGCAGTGAGCCCCTGTGTGAAACTCGTGTTAATTTTTCCGCAAAAGGCTTGCACTTCCCGGCAAAAGATGTTATAAACGAACCATAGAAGAAAAAGGCTATGCCAATTAAGGAGGCAGTTTTATGTCGAACAAGATTTCCCGCCGCGCCTTTCTGAAGGTCACCGGCGTTTCTGCGCTTGCACTGGGTGCCGCATCCATGCTGGGCGGCTGCCAGTCTTCCAGCGGCTCTGTCGAGGTGAAGGTCGGCGATAAGGTCAGCAACTGGAACAACCTGGGCGTCCAGCTGTCCAGCGTCTTCACGCTGTCCGATGCACCCGATGTGGCTGGCCACCAGTATGTCGCCGTTCTGGTCACGGCTGTCAACCGCTCCAAGACCGACAGCATGGCCATCGGCGCACAGAACATCGCGGAGATCGACGCCGCCTATCCCCTGACCGATGAGGCGTCCCGCGCCGCCAACACCGCCCCCTACTTCCACGCACTGTCCGCTTCCACCACCGACTTCACCGTCACCGTGGACGGCCAGGCTGCCGAGGCCGGCGCTTACGTCTCCCTGTACGACGCCGCCACGGAGAGCTTCTCCGATGTGCCCAGCCTGCCCCCGCAGGGCACCGGCTACATTGAGCTGGTCTGCATGGTGCCCGCCGGCTGGCAGCAGATGACCGTGACCTACAACCCCACCTTCGCATCCGGCAAGAGCATCACCTTCGTGATGAGCGCTTCTGACCTGAAGAACAGCTGACCTTTTGGGACGAAATTTCGTCTCACCTCTGTTTTTTTCGGGTGAGATCTTCTCAAAAAATTTGTGAAAAGCATTGACATCCGCCCGGTTTTCGCCTATTGTATAGGCAAGGCCGTTTTGGCAAAATGATATGTGATCCCATACAAAGGAGGAACCATCATGTCTTTCGCATTTTCCCGCCGCTCGTTCCTGAAATACACTGCCGTCGCCGCTGTCGCCGTTGCCGGTGCCAGCCTGTTCACCGGCTGCAAAGTCGATACCAGCGACTCCTACAACGCGCTCCGCACGACGCCCGGTGAGCTCACGATCCTGCAGGTCACTGCCGCCATGGGCACCTATGTGGAGGCCAGCAAGAGCTACACCGCACCGGTTGTCACCGGTACGACCATTGCTTTCCCCTTTAAGATCACCAATGGCCGCGCCAACCCCATCTATGTGAACCCCAACAACTTCAAGGCCACCGTTCTGAACGCTAAAGACGAGGTCATTGCCAAGTATACGGCGATCAACGGCCTGACCCCGGATGCCCCCCTGTGCGACACCAACCTGAAGAAGGGCGCCTCCGTGTCGGGCAATGTCAACCTGACTCTGGGCGCTGCTCTCGAACCGGGCCAGTCCATCGTGCTGACCTACTGCCCCGACCTGCAGTACAACGAGTACTCCCTGAACTGGAAGACCACCTGCCCAGAGGGCTGATCTTCTGCAAACGCTCCGCATGTTCCGCCCGGACTGGTTCCGGGCGGTTTTTGTTTGCCCGCGTTCTGGCAAGGTGCCACAATTTCCTATCTGATTTTCAGCAGTTTTGTATCTTGTGTACAGGGTGTTTTTCCTTTACAATAGGGTCATGGAAAAGGATGGGAGCGCAGCGGCTCAGAACATGCCGCCGCGCTGTTTGTTTTCCGCCCGGAACCGGAAGTCCGGACTTTTGATGAACAGGAGTGTTGCAGTTATGATCAACATGGTAAAGCTACCCACCAATAAGAGCAGTCTGTTCCTGCGCGTGGCAAAGGGGCATTTTGCCACCAGCCACAGCCATATCAACTATTACATCGACGTGACCACCCAGAAATCCCGTCTGTCCGAGGCCAAGGCCGTGGCAAAGGAGCTGGTGGCTGCCTATCAGCATAGCACCATCGTGGATACCGTCCTCTGCCTGGACGGCACCCAGGTCATCGGCACCTGCCTGGCCAACGAGCTCACGAAAGACGGCTTCGCCAACATGAACGCCCACCAGACCATCTATGTCATCACGCCGGAGTACACCACCGGCAGCCAGATCATCCTGCGCGACAATCTGGCCCCCATGGTCAAGGGCAAGCATGTGCTCATCCTGGCGGCTTCCATCACCACCGGCTACACCGCACAGGCCGCCATCGAGGCTGTCAACTACTACGGCGGCATGGTTGCGGGCCTGTCGGCCATCTTCGCCACCGCCAACGACTGCCTGGGCATCCCGGTCACGTCCATCTTCGACCCGTCCAACCTGCCCGACTACGCCAGCTTCGATTCCCGCGACTGCCCCCTGTGCAAGGCTGGCCAGCGCATCGACGCCCTCGTCAACAGCTTCGGCTATTCCGCCCTGTAAGCTGCCCCCCATCGTCCTCTTCTGCCCCGCCGCACCGGACACGCTCCTGTTCCCATGCGGCGGGGTTTTCTGTGCGCAAAAATGCCCCCGGAGGGCCTTTCGCAGCTCTCCGGGGGCATTCTGTGTGCGTTGTGCTTTGGCGCACACGACCGGCGTTTTACTCGATTGCAATCAGATTCGGGTTCTCAGGCAAAGCCTTCGTCTGCTGAGGAGCAGGCAGCTCGATGTGCAGGACACCATCCTCGAACTTTGCGTGGATGTCTTCCTTCTTCACATCGCCCACGTAGAAACTGCGTGCACAGGTGCCGGAGAAGGTCTCGCGCCGCAGATAGCGACCCTTCTGATCCTTTTCGTCATTGCTGTGGCTGCGCACTGCCTGAATGGTCAGGTAGCCGTCGTTCAGATCCATCTGAACGTCTTCCTTCTTGCAGCCCGGCAGGTCAACGGCCATCTCGTAGCCGTTGTCCGTCTGTTTGACATCGGTCTTCATCATGTTTGCACCGCGCTTACCAAAGGTATCACGAGCCTCACGGTTCATCATACGTTCCAGTGCAGCGTCATTCCAGAACGGATCGAAGAAATCATCGAACAGGTTTTCATGGAAAACAGTCGGCATAAGCATAAATCATTCCTCCAATCCCGGCGTTCAGGTCGGGGCAAAAAATCTGAAGCGTCCACTCGGAAAGGCTTTCCGGGGAGCCTTGCGGCTCTCCGTTTGCCCTTCCTCCTGAGCACGGCCCTGTTATAGCACATGTTTTTAGCACTGTCAATAGAAGAGTGCTAAAATTCACAGAAGGATAACAGTTTGATAAAATCCCATGCGATTTTTCCTCAAATCATGCTTCTCTGCGTCCGTTTTCGGTTTATGTGCTGCCGTTCAGCGCTTTTCCTGTTTCGGGAAGACGAAGGGGTCGTGCCGATAGACGGCCACGAGGTAGGCTGCCATGACGCACCAGATGATGGGCTCACAGAGGATGACCGCATCGTACCCAAACTTCGGGATGAACAGCACGACGAAGACGACCTTGCCCACCAGCTCGATGACGCTGGAGAAGAGCGGCAGCACCTTGTTGCCAAGGCTCTGCAGGGCGTAGCGGGTGGAGAGCAGGATGCCCAGCACCGCGTAGAACGGTGCGTTCCAGAGCAGGTAGCGGGCACCGTTTTCAAGCACGATGGGCTCACTGGAGCCGGAGACGAAGGCCACCATCCACGGCGCTGCCACCCGCATCAGCAGAACCGCAGCCACGGTCATGACGACCGAGTAGAGGTAGATCTCCTTCATCCCCTTGCGGACGCGGCCCGGCTGGCCCGCACCGCAGTTCTGGGAAACGAAGGTCGAACCCGCCGACGCCATGCTCAGCAGCGGCATATCGGTGAACATGAACATCTTGCGGGCGGCGGTGTGCCCGGCGATGACCAGTGTGCCCAGCCCGTTGATGCCATACTGCAAAACGACCGAGCCCGCCGAGACGATGCTGCTCATCAGGCCCATGCAGATGCTCTGGCTGAACAGCTCCCAGTACAGATGCCGGCCGACCCGGAAGTGCTTTTTCTCCGGGAGGAGCAGCTTGACTTTGGCGAACACATACGCGATGCAGAGCAGGACCGACACGCCCTGGGAGATGACCGTAGCCACCGCTGCGCCCTGCACCCCCATCCCCATCCGGGCGATGAAGAGCAGGTCCAGCAGGATGTTCAGGCCCGACGAGAGGAGCAGGAAGACCAGCGGCATGAAGCTGTTGCCGATGGCGCGGAGCAGACCGGCACAGAGGTTGTAAGCGAACATGACGAGGACGCCGTAGTTGATGACGATGATGTACCGGTAGGCGTCTTCGAGGATCTCCGCCGGGGTGTCCAGCAGCACCAGCAGCGGGCGCAGGCCCACCGCACCGGCCAGCGTGATGCAGAGCGAGGCAATGAGGCCGATGACAAGGGAGCCTGCCACCGTCTTCTTGAGCAGATCGTGATCCTGCGCCCCGTAGGAGCGCGCTGCGACGATGGCAAGGCCGTTGCCGATGCCGAGGCCAAAGCCCACCAGAAGCTCGTAGATCGAGCCACAGGAGCCAATGGCGGCCAGCGCCGTGTCACCCAGCACATTGCCCACGATCATGGTGTCCACCGTGTTGTAGAGCTGCTGGAACAGGTTCGAGACGAAGATGGGCAGCATGAAGACGACCAGGCTCTTGAAAATGGGGCCGTGCATCAGGTCTACGTTCATCGTAAATGGGGATCTTTTTGCGGTTTGGGTCATGCAGTTCCTCCTATCAGACCGGAAAATGACCCTCTCCGTCTGGGACAGAGAGGGCCATTCTGATGATACCGTTACAGTTCCTGTGCTTCGAAGCCGTTGACGGTGAGTACATCCACCTGGGTGAAGCCTGCGGCCCGGAGGGCAGCGGCTGCTTCGTCAAAGTCGAAGGTCAGGCTGGCCGTGTCGTGGGCATCGGCCGTGATGATGACCCTGCCGCCCATCTTCTGCCACTCGCCCAGCAGCCAGGCACCGGGGTAGAAATCCTTACGGTAGCCGCGGTAGACGCCGCCGGTGTTCACTTCCAGGCGGCAGTCATGCTCTTTGGCCACGGCCAGTGCCTTGAGGGCAGCGGCCTTGTAGCGGGGAGACTCCTCGTCGAAGAACTCGCCCTCGCCGTTCAGCTTCTTGATAAGGTCGATGTGGGCCAGGATGTCCGGGCCTTTGGCCGCCACCTTTGCCACCTCGGCATAGTAGGCCTCGACTGCGGCCAGCGGGTCGCCGTCGAAGTCATCGAAGATGCAGTCGTGCAGGTCCTGCGGGCGGAAGTCGATCTCGTAATACCGGCCGGTGTTCTTGCCGTACAGATGATGCGCGGCACCGATCCAGTAATCGTAGTTTTCGGGCTTATCCTCGCTCAGAACGTCCCACTCGATGCCGCAGAGGATGTCCACCTTGCCCCGGTACTCCGCCTTGAGCTTGGTGATGGTGGCCTTGTACTGCGCGGTGCGGCTGGGGCTCATGCAGTATTCGCGGTCGCGCTGGGTATAGCTATGGCCGGAGAAGCCCAGTGTAGTCAGACCCTGCGCACAAGCGGCGCTGGCCATCTCCTGCAACGTATTTCTGCCGTCGCACATTGTCGAGTGGCAATGCACGCTGGACTTCCTGTAATCTGCCATAGAAACTCACTGCATCCTTTCCTGTTTGACCTTGTGGTCGATGACATGTCGTTTTTCAAGCTCACGGGTGATGTCCTCCACCGTGATGCCTGCCTGGACCATCAGCACCAGCACATGGTATGCCAGGTCGCTGATCTCGTAGATGGTCTCGGCGCGGTCTTCCTTTTCGCCCGCAATGATGACCTCGGTGCACTCTTCGCCCACTTTTTTCAGGATCTTCTCCTTGCCCTTTTCGAACAGGTAGGTGGTGTAGCTGCCCTCCTGGGGGTCGGTCTTGCGGCCTTTGATGAGCGCATAAAGCCCCTGCCAGCTGAACTGCTTGAGTTCCGGCGAGAGATACACTTCGTGGAAGAAGCAGCTCTCGGCACCGGTGTGGCAGGCGGGGCCGTCCTTGACCACCTCCACCACCAGCGCGTCGTTGTCACAGTCGGCGGTGATGGACACCACATGCTGGACATTGCCGCTGGTGTCGCCCTTGCGCCAGATCTCCTGGCGGCTGCGGCTCCAGAACACGGTCCGCCCCTCGGCGATGGTCAGTGCCAGCGTCTCGGCGTTCATGTAGGCAAGGGTGAGCACCTCTTTGGTGTAGTGGTCCTGCACGATGGCAGGAATGAGGCCCTTTTCATCAAATTTCAATTCCATCGTAGTTCTCCTCCCCCTCAAAAGGGGATACTTACAGTTTATCCTAAATGGGGCCGAAACGCAAGAGCTTAGACCCGCATTTCGATGCCATTTTCGTTCAGGTAGGCTTTCAGGTCGGCAATGGAGAGCAGTTTCTGGTGGAAGATGCCCGCCGCAAGGCCCGCGTCGATGCCCTTGTGGTGGAACAGTTCCAGAAAATCTTCTTTTTTGCCTGCGCCGCCGCTGGCAATGATGGGCACATGCACCCGCGCGGCCACGGCGTCCAGCATTTCGAGGTCGAAGCCGTTCCGCACACCGTCGGTGTCGATGCTGTTCAGGCAGACCTCTCCGGCCCCGTGCTCGGTGCACCAGGCGATCCAGTCCAGCGCATCACGGCCGGTGTCCTCGCGCCCGCCCTTGGCAAAGACGCGGAACTGGCCGTTCACCCGCTTGACGTCGGCGGAGAGGACGACGCACTGGTCGCCGTAGCGCTGGGCGGCCGCCGGGATCAGGCTGGGGTCCTGCAGCGCACCGGAGTTGACGCTGACCTTGTCGGCCCCGCACTTGAGCACCCGGTCGAAATCTTCCAGCGTGTGGATGCCGCCGCCCACCGTCAGCGGGATGAAGATCTCGCTCGCCACCTGGGTGAGGATATCGGTGAAGAGGGCGCGACCCTCAAAGCTGGCCGTGATGTCGTAGAACACCAGCTCATCGGCCCCGGCGGCGTTGTAGAGCCGGGCCATCTCCACGGGGTCGGCCACATCCCGGATGCCCTCAAAGTTCGTACCCTTGACCACCCGGCCATTCCGCACGTCCAGGCAGGGAATGATGCGTTTCGTTATCATGTTCTGCTCCCTTCCGGTTCAGCGCTGCACCCGCGCAGCGCAGCGTTTCAGGTCCAGCGCGCCGGTGTACAGGCTCTTGCCCAGGATGGCCGCCGCCACGCCCATCCGGTCCAGCTCTTCCAGCTCGGCTTCCGACGAGATGCCGCCGCTGGCCGTGAAGGCCACGCCGGGCACTTCGGCCTGCAATTGCCGGTAGAGAGCCAGATTCGTGCCCTGCATCGCGCCGTCACAGGCAATGTCGGTGTAGATGATGGCTCGGCAGCCCGCCTCGGCCAGCCGTTTGCAGAAGTCCACACCCTGTTCGGTACTGACCTCCTTCCAGCCATGGATGGCAACGTATCCATCCTTCGCGTCCACGCCCACGGCGATCCGGTCGCCGTACCGTTTCAGCATTCGGGCCGTGAAATCGAAATCGGTCACGGCCACGCTGCCCAGGATGCAGCGGCCCACGCCGAGCGACAGATACGTCTCGATCCGCTCTTCGGTGCGGATGCCGCCGCCGACTTCAATGTACAGGCCGCCCTGTTTTGCCAGCGCGGCGATGGCCTCGTAGTTGGAAAGGGTGCCGTCCTTGGCACCGTCCAGATCCACGACATGGAGATTTTTTGCCCCGGCTTCCAGAAACTTCCGCGCCTGGGCACAGGGGTCTTCGCCGTAGACGGTCATCCGGTCGTAGTCGCCCTGCGTCAGGCGGACGACCTTTCCGTCCCGTAGATCAATGGCTGGAAATAATTGCATGATAGATCTCCTTTAACTGGCTTCCCCCTCTCAGGCGCTTCGCGCCAGCTCCCCCAAAGGGGGAGCTTTTCAACCTCCCACTTCGGGGGAGGTGGCATCGCGTAAGCGATGACGGAGAGGGTTGAGCCGTTCACAATTCACTGAAGGCTTTCAGGATGCGCAGGCCGGTGTCTCCGCTCTTTTCGGGGTGGAACTGCGTTCCATACACCCGGCCCGCACGGACCACGCCGGTGACGGGGATGGAATAATCGCTCACCGCCAGCGTGCTCTCCGCGCAGTTCGTGCCGTAGTAGCTGTGCACGTAGTAGACGTATTCGCCCGCGTGGATGTAGCGGAACAGCGGGTCGTCCCGGACGATGTGCAGCGCGTTCCAGCCGATCTGCGGCACCTTCAGCGTCCGGTCTGCAAGGTCGGGTTCCAGCGGGCAGACCTCGCCTTTCACGAAACCCAGGCCCGCGTGTTCGCCGTACTCATAGCTTTTTTCAAACAGCAGCTGCATCCCCAGGCAGATGCCCAGCAGCGGCTTTTTGGCGGCTTCTTCCCGGAGGACGGGCACCAGGCCGGTGGCTTCCAGCTTGGCCATGGCGTCGCCGAACGCCCCCACACCGGGCAGGATGAGCCGGTCGGCCGCGCGGATGACCGCCGGGTCGGCGGTGACGACGGCCTCCTGCCCCAGATGGGCCAGGCTCGACTTCAGGCTGAACAGGTTGCCCACCCCATAATCCATGATCGCGATCATACCAGCAGTCCTTTCGTGGAGGGGATCTCGTCCCGGTGGGCGGCGTCGATCTTGACCGCTGCAGCCAGCGCGTGGCCTGCGCCCTTGAAGCAGGCTTCGAGGATGTGGTGGGTGTTCTCGCCCGCGAACTGGACGAAGTGGACCGTGGCGGGCACATTCCGGGCGAAGCCCAGCCAGAACTCTGAGGCGCACTCCACATCAAAATCGCCGACCTTTTCGGTCTTGCAGCGGACATCCCAGTTCAGGGTGCACCGGCCGGACAGGTCCACGGCGCAGAGCACCAGTGCCTCATCCATAGGCAGATAGAAGCTGCCGTAGCGGCAGATGCCCCGCATATCGCCTAGCGCCTTGGCAAACGCCTGCCCCAGTGCGATGCCGATGTCCTCGGCGGTGTGGTGGTAGTCCACCTCCACGTCGCCGTGGCAGGTGAGCACCAGGTCAAACCGGCCATGCCGCGCAAACAGCTCCAGCATGTGGTTCAGAAACCCGCAGCCGGTGTCCACCTGATACCGGCCTGCGCCGTCCAGATTGAGGGTCAATTCGATCTGCGTCTCGTTGGTGTTGCGTTCCAAACTCACTTCCCGCATGGGTCAGTCCTCCAGTATCTTGTCCAGCGCGGCCAGCAGCGCCTGCATCTGGGCCGGTGTGCCGATGGTGATGCGCAGCCAGCTGTGGATGCGCGGTGCATCGAAATGCCGCACCAGCACACCGTTTTCCTTCAGTTTTCGGTACAGAGTGCCGCCGTCCTGCCGTGCCGTACTGGCGAACAGGAAGTTCGACTGGCTGTCCAGCACCGTGAAGCCGCGTGCTTCCAGCTGCTGCCGGGTCCAGCTGCGCGTCTCGACGATGGCGGCGCGGGTGGTGTCGAAGTAGGCGGTATCTTCCAGCGCAGCCTGCCCGGCTTTCAGGGTCAGGCGGTTGATGTTGTAGGGGTTCAGGCTGAACTTGACCCGGTTCAGGTCGGCGATGAGCTTCGCGTTGCCCATGGCCAGACCCAGCCGGGCACCGGCCAGCTGGCGGGACTTCGAGAAAGTCTGCACCACCAGCAGGTTCTCGTACCGGTCGATGAGGGGCACACAGCTCTCCCCGCCGAAGTCCACATACGCTTCGTCCACGATGACCACATGGTCGGGGTTGGCCTGCAGGATGCCCTCGATGGCGCTGCGGGGCAGGGCCAGACCGGTGGGGGCGTTGGGGTTGGCCAGCACGATGGTGGTGTTCAGGCCGTAATAGTCGGCAGGGTCCAGCGTGAAGTCCTCCCGCAGCGGGATGATCCGGCTGGGGATGTGCATCAGCCCGCACCAGACGCCGTAGCAGCCGTAGGTGATGTCCGCATAGGCCAGCGGGTGTTCCTCGTCGCAGAAGGCCCGCAGCGCGAAAAACAGGTTCTCATCGCTGCCGTTGCCGGGCATGATTTGGTCCGGCTGCAGCCCGAAGTGCTTTGCTGCCGCGTTCAGCAGCTCGGCACAGGCCGGGTCGGAGTAGAGCCGCAGCTTTTCCACCTCGGCACGGCTCACGGCCTCCAACACCGCCGGGGAGGGCGGATAGGGGCTTTCGTTGGTGTTCAGCTTGATGTATTGCTGATCCTGCGGCTGCTCGCCGGGGGTGTAGGGGGTCACCGTATCCAGCCTCGGTGAAAGGAATCTACTCATACGCTTTATCTCCTTGTCAGCGTCCTCACCCTCTCAGGCCGCTTCGCGTCCAGCTCTCCCAAAGGGAGAGCTTTTCAACCTCCCACTTTGGGGGAGGTGGCATTGCGAAGCAATGACGGAGAGGGGAAAACGCCTTCCCATTTATTCGTACCGGATCGTCACGCTTCTGGCGTGGGCGTGCAGGCCCTCGCGCTCGGCAAAATCGGCGATGCGGGGGGCCACCGCCTCCAGCGCATCGCGGGTGTAATAGAGGAAGCTGGACTTCTTGACGAAGTCGTCCACGCCCAGCGGGCTGGAAAAGCGGGCCGTGCCGCTGGTGGGCAGGGTGTGGTTCGGGCCGGCGAAGTAATCGCCCAGTGCCTCCGGGACGTTCCGGCCCAGGAAGATGCTTCCCGCATTCTTGATCTCGTTCAGCACGCCGAAGGGGTCTTCCACGCAGACTTCCAGATGTTCCGGCGCGATGATGTTGCAGGCCTCAATGGCCTTGTGCAGGTCGGTGCAGACGATAATCTTGCCGTTGTCGTCCACGCTGGCGCGGGCGATGGCGGCGCGGGGCAGCTGGGGGATCTGGACTTCCAGCTCTGCCTGCACGGCTTTGGCCAGCGCTTCGCTGTCGGTCACGAGGACGGGGCTGGCCAGCTTGTCGTGTTCGGCCTGGCTCAGCAGGTCTGCCGCCACCCAGGCCGGGTCACACCCGCCGTCTGCCAGCACCAGGATCTCGCTGGGGCCGGCGATCATGTCGATGCCCACCTTGCCGAAGACCTTCCGCTTGGCCGTGGCCACGTAGATGTTGCCGGGGCCGACGATCTTATCCACGGCCGGGATGCTCTCGGTGCCGTAGGCCAGCGCTGCCACCGCCTGTGCGCCGCCGGTCTTGAAGATCTTTGTCACGCCCGCCGTAGCGGCAGCGGCCAGGATGACCGGGTTCACCCTGCCGTCCTTTCCGGCGGGGGTGGTCATGACGATCTCCGACACCCCGGCCACCTTGGCCGGGATGACGTCCATCAGCACCGTAGAAGGATAAGCCGCTGTACCGCCGGGCACATAGACGCCCGCCTTTTCGATGGGGGTGTATTTCTGACCCAGCACCACGCCGGGCTTGTCGTTCATCACAAAATTCTTGTGCACCTGCTGGCGGTGGAAGGCCTCGATGTTGGCAGCGGCCTCTTTCAGCGTCTCCAGGAAATAGGGGTCCATGTTCGCGAAGGCCTCGTCGATCTCCGCCTGGGTCACCTGCAATTCTTCGATGGACGCGCCATCGAATTTCAGGGCGTATTCCTTCAGGGCCGCATCGCCGCGGGCGCGGACGTCGGCAAGGATGCCGTCCACGACATCCTCCACATTCTTTTCGGCGCGGATGTCCCGGTTCAGGATCTCTTCCGGTTTCAGTTCGTCAAATTGGTACAGCTTGATCATTTTGCAGCCTCCTGTAAGGTCTCCCGCAGTTGTTCGAGCATTCGGTCCACTTCCCGGTGTTTGAACTGGTAGCTGGCCTTGTTGGCGATGAACCGGGCCGAGATGGGCAGAAATTCGGTCACGACCTTCAGGCCGTTCTCCCGCAGGGTCGTGCCGGTCTCCACGATGTCCACGATGACATCCGAAAGGCCCAGAATGGGGGCCAGCTCAATGGAACCGTTCAGCTTGATGATATCAATGTCCCGCCCGATGGACGCATAGTAGTTCTTGGCGATGTTCACGAATTTGGTAGCGACCCGCACCGGGCGGCTGGGGTCGTCCTGATAGTCGTTCGGCGCTGCCACGCACATCCGGCATCTGCCGAGGCCGGTGTCCAGCAGCTCATACACGTCGGCGGAGGCTTCGGTGAGGATGTCCTTTCCCACGATGCCCACATCCGCCGCGCCGTGCTCGACGTAGATGGCTACATCGCTGGGCTTGACGAGGAAATACCGGATGCCCGCTTCGGGGTTCTCGACCACCAGCTTCCGGGTAGCATTGTAGTCCTCGGCGCAGCCATAGCCGATGCGGGCCAGCAGGCCATAGACCTTATCGCCCAGACGGCCTTTCGGCAGAGCCACATTCAGCATCACCCGGTCGGTCTTCTGCTGCTGGACCGGCGGCAGAGGGGCGCTCAGGCGGTCCAGCTCATCCAGATAGACCGCAAACCCGATGGCGTCCGCGCCGGGGGTGAATTTCTGCATCAGCAGGTCGTAGCGTCCGCCCTTGAGCAGCGGGCGGGGCAGGCCCTGCAAATAGCCCTGAAAGACCAGCCCGTTGTAATACTCCATCTCGCCCGCCAGCGAGAGGTCCAGCCGAACGCTCCCGCCCCCGGCGCTCAGAGAGCGTGTCAGCGCCCGCAGCTCGGCGGCAGCGGCCCGCATCCGGTCGTTTTTGCAGAAAGCCTCGGCGCGGGCCAGCGTCTCTTCGCAGCCGCCGCAGAGGGTCAGCAGCGCACACAGCGTATCGGCCCCGGCATCGTCCAGCCCGGCGGCCTTTGCGGCGGCCCGCAGCTCGTGGGCGTTCTTCTCGCGCAGCAGGTCCAGCAGGGCGGGGCGGGCCATTTCGGGCACTGCCAGCGCATCCAGCAGACCGAACAGATACCCCATGTGGCTCAGCTCCAGCACCCAGGCCGCGCCCAGCTGTTCCAGCGATTTTGCCGCCAGCCCGACTGCCTGCTGCACCTGCGCTTCGCCCACGGCGCCCAGCATCTCCAGGCCCATCTGCGCGATCTCCTTGAAGGTGTGGCTCTCTGCCGAGGGGCGGTAGACGTTCTCGTGGTAGTAGTATTTCAGCGTCTCGCCGGGGGCGGGCTGGGCCGTCTTGGCAATGGAGAGGGTCACGTCCGGCTTGAGCGCCAGCAACCGTCCGTCCAGGTCGGTGAAGGTGATGACCTGTTCCGACGACAGAAAGCTCCGGTTCTCCTGATACAGACCGTATTCCTCAAAGCGGCCCATGTGGTATTTGCGGCAGCCCGCCGCCTCATACAGTGCCCGCAGCGCAAAGGAGGCCCGCTCCTTCGGCTGCAGATCCGACAGATCAAATCCCATTCTGGTTTCCCTTTCCTCTTTCCCGCCCTGTGCGCGGCACCGTCCGCGCTATTTGCTCTGCGAAATCGTTCTTGCATTTATTTTACTTTATCTTGATAAAGTTGTAAAGTACGAAAGTATCAAACTTTCCTCTTTTATCTTACCGTTTTTCTGTGCGTTTGTACAGAAACGCGAAATTGTTTCATCGTACCGGCAAATCAGATGATGCGTTCCGCAAACGCACCGCTCCCCAAAGCACAAAAATGCCCCGCCGGGCGCAGGATGCGCACAGCGGGGCAAAACGCGATTCTTCGGGGGGCCGGCTCAGCAATCCAGCAGGGCCAGCACACCGCTCTTCGGGCGGGCACCGACCGCCTGATTGACGAGCCTGCCGTTCTGGAAGACCAGCAGCGTGGGGATGCTCATGACGCCGAACTGGGCGGCGAGGTCCGGCTGCTCGTCCACATTGACCTTGCCCACCTTGACGTCGCTGCGCTCCTCGGCCACCTCGTCCACGATGGGCGAGAGCATCCGGCAGGGGCCGCACCAGCTGGCCCAGAAGTCCAGCAGCACCGGCTTTTCGCTGTGCAGCACCTCGGCATCAAAGTTTTCGGTCGTGATCGTAATGGGTTCCATATCTTCTACCTCCTGCGGGTGTGTTTGTTGTTCGATGGTCTTAGTATACCCCAAATGCCGCCCCGCTTCCGTAACCGGGTCACAAAACACAACAAAAAGCGGCGGCCCGCACTTACGGAACAGCCACACAAAATCTTGACAATCCGTCCAAAACCGGATATACTACAAATAAGGAAGGCGCTGGCCCAACAAACGGCTAGCTCCTTACCGGCATAGCGTCAAAAGAATGACCGTCGGCTTGGGCAAGCGTGGGCGGTCATTTCTTTTGTCCAATTTTGGTCTGAAACTCTTTGATGCGAAGCACGATATCGATCGTGTCGTAGATAACTGTGACGATCAATCCCAAGAAACTGATGATGAGCGCCAACAGTGCAAGAACCTCAGTCAATGTCATTTGACATCCCCCCTTTCAGCCACAAGGCCTCCGGGGGACAAAAACTACAAAAGTCGCCCTCCCGGCGCCTTGCTGATAACAAGACCTTCCGGTAGGGAGTTGCCGCCTGCGTTCTGGACACAGCGTCTTCCGGTATTAGAATAACACACTTTTCTCCAAAACACAACAAAAAGCGGCGGCCCGCCCCGGTTGGGGAGAGCCGCCGCCTTTCATTGTTCTTTGGAGTACTCCGGGCTGTCTGGTCTCAATGTTTTAGGCAGTGATGATGACCAGAGCGGTGATGGGCCACAGGCCGACAGCAGCCGAACCAGCGCAGATGCCCTTGAATGCGCTGATCAGATCCTTCTGCAGATAGTTCACATAGGTGTTCATGCCGCCCTCCAGCAGAGCTGCGGTATCCTGGCCCTTGTGCGCTGCGACATAGTTGCGGGTAGCGACCATGCCCTTGTAGTAGTTGTACAGGCCCCAGATGCTGAATGCAGTGCCAGCCAGAGCAGAAACAGCACCAAAAGCGCTGCCGCCCTGCGTATAGGTCATTTCCTCTTCGTTCATGACGTTGTAGTTCGCGGGCATCTTCATCTTGTTTTCCATAATAACACTCCTTTGAAAAAGCAATAATATCCCAAGCAGTGCATTCGCTGCACTGCAGGTTTCCAAACAAATGCTAAGGGGTTCCAAGAGGCATCCGGGGCAGTCTGCTCAGATGAGCATCAGCACCACGCTGACCGGGGCCAGACCCACCACCGCAGCGGTGGAGACTACATCCCGCAGGAAGTTGGACGGGCTCTGGCTCATGTCCTCGCCGATATCATCCAGCGCACGGCCGATCACCGTGAAGACATTGCCCTTGCGGTTCTCCTTCTGGTTCAGCCAGCTGCGGGCCGTTCCGATGCCCCAGACATAGCTGGCACCCAGCACCACAGCTCCTACGACCGTTGCCGCCGTCGAGAGCGCATCCAGATAGCTGCCGCCCTCAACATAAGTCATCTCATCTTCCGACACCACGGCGCAGTGTGCGGGCATCTTCAGTTCGTTCTTCATCTTTCGTTTTCCCTCATTTCGACGGTTTCTGTTCCTCCGCCGCATACAGCAACCCTGCTGCATTCCTCACTCACTCTTTATACGCTCATTTTACTACGTCTGTCGATTTTCTGCAATAGATTCTGTGCAAAACTATGAAAAATCGGAAAGTCGCATGAAAACTTCACGAAAAGTTTGTGAAAAAGGACTGCGTTTTTTCACAGCTCAGCCTGCCACGCCCGCACGGTAGAGATACGGGTCGCTGGTAAAGCTGGAATAGCTGTACAACACCAGGATGGCGTCGTAGTTGTTGTCTGCGATGAGCTGGTCCAGACCGTAGTTGTAATTGCGGAAGTCCACCACGTCGATGGCCGCATAGTTTGCCGTCAGATACGGCACGAAGCTGTTGGCGTAGCTGTCCTTGATGACGAGGATCTTGCCGGTGCCGTCGCCCTCCACCCGGCTCAGGCCGTTGTTGCCGTGGAGGAACATGGCGTATTTGTCGTAAACGTCCAGCTTGCCCGTATCGTACAGGCCGGTCTGTGTGCCCTCGGTAGGCTGGCCCGGCGCAGTGACGTTCCAGATGGTGAGCCGGTTCGGCAGATCGTACCAGGTGATGGTGTCCGGCTCGGCATTCCAGGTGCGCGCCTTGGAGTAGTGGGTGCCGTAGAAGTTTTCCGCCGTCTTCACAGAATGCGCACTGCGGTCAAAGGGCGTCAGGCCCTGCGCTTCGCAGAACTGCTCGTAGGCGTAGTAAGCCCCCAGCGTCGTCCAGTGGTGGTCGGTGCGATAGTACAGATACTCGTCCTTGTGCGCCCGCAGCGCATCGGTGACGCGGAGAAACTGCACCGCCGGGAGCGCTGCCTGCGCTTCGTCGATCCGCCCTTCCTCGTCCATCTGGGGCGCAGCGAGGGGCAGGTCTTCCGGGTAGAGCACGGAGGCCGACGGCACGAGCATGAAACTCACCTTGCCGGGGTAACGCTCGCCCAGCGACTGCACCGCCGCCAGATTCTTGTTCCAGACCCGTTCTTCGGTGGGCAGAACGCGGTAGCGCCGGGCAAACATCCGGTGCTCCCGCCCCAGCAGGATACCGCCGCTCTGGGTCTTCTGGAACAGGGTCGTCTCGGCCAGGCTCTGCAGGCTGATCCACTGGTCCCGCCCGAAGACCTGATCCTTCACATATTTGGTATAGTTCGTAAAATAGTTGTTCAGTCCATCCACCGACACGGCCGTCAGTTTGGGCCGCTGGGTGAGGGTGGTGTTTTCCAGCTCGCTGTAGGCGCGGTCCGGCGTCACCAAATCCAGCACGAACAGCGCCGCGAAGAACAGGGTGAAAGCCGCCAGCACCGGGTACTGCTTCAGGGAGGAAACACGCTTTTTCGGATCCATGCTTTACGTCCTCCTCAGAAATTGAAATACAGGAACGGGCTGTTCGTGCTGCCCACGACATAGGCCGTGGAGAGCACCAGCAGCACCAGCACCGTGGCCACCCGCGTTGCGGTGCGCTTCTTCAGCAGGTCCCAGATTTTTTCGATGAGCGGGGTGCAGCAGACCACCGACACCGCCAGCAGCACACCGTAATTCCGCAGGAAATACACCGGCGACACACCACCCGCAGGCACGAAGAGCTTATAGAACAGGTAGTTGAACCCGACGCCCCAGTCGTTGCCCACGAACATGGCCCAGCCCACCACCACAAGGAAGAGGGTGTAGATGTGCGGCCAGACTTTGCCTTTTTCAAGGTATTTCAGCAGGAACAGCTTCTCGACGGCCAGCAGGATGAAGTAGTACAGACCCCAGCAGATGAAGTTCCAGTCCGCGCCATGCCAGATGCCGGTGAGCAGCTCCACGACGAAGAGGTTGAAGATCTGCCGCTTGAGGCCCTTGCGGTTGCCGCCCAGCGGGATATAGACGTACTCCCGGAACCAGCCGGACAGGGTCATGTGCCAGCGCCGCCAGAATTCCGTGATGGAGCGCGAGATATAGGGGTAGTTGAAGTTCTGCGGGAAATCAAAGCCCAGCATCTTGCCCATGCCGATGGCCATCATGGAATAGCCGGAAAAGTCGAAATACAGCTGCAAAGAATAGGCGATGACGCCCAGCCAGACCAGCGCCGTGGAGGCATTGCCCAGACCCACATAGGTGGTGGAGGGACTGTTCTGGATGCCGATGATGTCGGTCCAGAGCGCACCCACGGCATCCGCCAGCAGGACTTTCTTCGCCAGACCGAAGGTGAACAGGGTCATGCCCTCCTCGATCTGCCGGAGGCTGTAACGGTGTTCGTAGACATGCAGCTGGGCCGAGACGTCGCGGTATTTGACGATGGGGCCTGCGATGAGCTGCGGGAACATGACCACATAGGCACCAAAATCAATGATGTTGTGCTCGGTCTTCACATCCCGGCGGTAGACATCAATGGTGTAGGAAAGGGTCTGGAAGGTGTAGAAGCTGATGCCTAGCGGCAGAGTGCTGATGCCCTGGATGGCCGCGAACTGGGTGCCGAACAGGCTGTTCAGGCTGGAGAGGACGAAGTTCGCATACTTAAAATAGAACAGCATCCCCAGGCTCCCCGCCAGAGCCACCAGCAGCAGCGCCGTGCGGGCGGCGGGCTTGTCCTCCATACGTTCCAGCCCCAGGCCGCAGAGGTAGTTGATGAGGATGAGGGCCAGCATGACCGGGAAAAACCGGACTTCGCCCCAGCAGTAGAACACCAGACTGCACACAAAGAGCACGGTGTTCTTGAGTTTGGCGGGCGCAAGGTAATAGAGCGCCAGCGTGATGGGGAGAAACCGGAACAGAAAAAGGATGGTGCTGAAAACCAAGGTGTTCCTCCTTTGAAAAAGGGCCGATGCCGCCAAGGCACCGGCCCACGATGATCGTTGTTACTTGAGCAGAACGTCGTTGACGGCGTCGGTCAGGTCTTCCGTGCACGCGTTGGAGGCAATGACCATCACCACGCGGTCGGCGCTGTTGGCGATGACGGCATTTTCCACATTGGCCTGTGCCGCGGCAAACTCGGCATAGTTGCCGTAGAAGGCCACCTGGTCCTGCTGGTAGGCCTTCAGGGCCTCCACGATCTCTTCGGCCTTGCCCTCTGCCGGCTCGATGACCAGCACCAGACCGGCATCGCCGTTGTCGTTGCTCTTCACGCCCTTATAGCTGGCCACATCCTCCGCCTTCAGGCCGAAATCGTACTCGATGTTCATGGCAGCGATCTCGAACTGGTTGGAGATGGGGTTGGCTTCCAGCAGCGCATCCACCTCGTCGGCCAGCGCATCGGGGCTGTTGGTGCCGTCGTCGGGCAGGGCGCTCTCCGCCTGGGACAGCACCACCGAGGATGCCGCCGAGCTTGCCGAGGAAGCCGTGGAAGAGGAAGCCGCGCCGCCGCAGCCTGCGAGCAGAGCGCAGCCCAGCGTGGCAGCCACAGCGGACAGTATCAGTTTTGAACGGATCTTCATAGATTATTCCTTCTTTTGCATTCATTACACTCAAGCCCGGCGCTGTGCCTTCCGGCGCGGCTGGCCGGGCCATTGCTATCTTACCATACCCTTGCCGGAAATGCAAAGGTTCGCGCAAATTTTTACGGTTTCTTCACCGGTCTTTGCCAGCGCTTTTCCGCTCAACCCGCAAGGGTGTGCAGCTGGGCGATGTAGTCCTCGAAGCACAGGCCGCTGGCGCTGATCTTCCGGGCATTTTCCACGCCCACATAGCGCCAGTGCCAGGGCTCATAGGTGATCTCGGTCTGGGCCTCGGCCCCCTTGGGGTAGCGCAGGATGAACCCGTAATCTGCCGCGTGCTCGCACAGCCAGCGGAAGGCCGTGGTGTTCTCAAAACCCTCGTCCAGGCCGGTGTGCTCCGGGCTGTTCAGGTCTGCAGCCAGACCGCAGTTGTGCTCCGAGTAGCCCGGCGGGTTGACGACCGCCGCCGCCTTTTCCTTGGCCGTGGCCAGGTCGTAGCCCTGGTCGGTGTAGTATTTCGTCTTCCGCTCGTACAGACCGGTCTGGTACTTGACGCTGCGGTAGCCGCTCTGCATCCAGATGGTCACATTTTCGGCGGCAGCGGCTTTCTGCATCTCCAGAAAAGCATCGCAGGCCACGGTCTGCAGCGTCTTGTTCACAGCGGTCTTCGAGCCGCACTCCTTGGTCTCAAAGGTATAGTCGTCCGGCATCTTGTTGGTGTGGTTCACCAGCACCATCAGCGGGTCAGCCAGCATGGCAGCGGCCTCGTCTGCGGTCAGGCCCAGAGCATTGCCGTTGGTCTCCTCCACCGTGCTGGACGCTGCCGGAAGCAGGCTGTTCTCCGCATCCTCCGCCGGGGCGCTGGCCGCGCTGGCGGAAAGCACCGGGGCGTGGCGGTTGAGCAGGAACGCAGCCCCGCCCACGAACAGGCAGACGGCGACGGTCAGCCCGCCCACGAACAGGCAGACGGCGACGGTCAGCCCGGCCACCCGGCGGATGGCACGGCTGCGACGGCGGCGGCGCGCTTCGGCGCGGGTCATGCGGCGGTGCGGTTGGTTCACAGGTCGTTGATTCATAAGGCTTCTCCTTGTATATTCTCTCCAGGCCGGGGACATCCTATCCCCGGAGGTGTTCTGCATGAAACTGACAGCGCAGGAATATGCGTGGCGGGTACAGCGGGCAGGCCCGCATTCGCCGCTGGGCACCGACTGCCTGTGGGCTTTCGGCGTGGGCGGCGGCATCTGCCTGCTGGGCGAGGTGCTCCGCCAGTGGTATCTGGGTCTGGGGCTCGAAGCCGACCTTGCCGGTACCCTGACCAGCTGCACCCTCATCGCCCTCTCGGCGGTGCTGACGACGCTGGGCCTTTACCAGAAGCTCGCCGCCCGCGCGGGGGCCGGGTCGCTGGTGCCCATCACGGGCTTCGCCAACGCCGTGGTCAGCGCGGCCATCGAGTTCAAGACCGAGGGCCGCGTGCTGGGCACCGGGGCCAAGATGTTCACCATCGCCGGGCCGGTCATCGTGTACGGCACACTGGCTGCGGTGCTGTACGGCGGGGTGCTCTGGCTGCTGGGCGGCTGATCTCTCTCACTTACCATACGCTTTGCCGGGCGCAAAGATTGCACACTCCCGGCGATTTTCCAGTATACCACAAAATCCGCAAAAAAACATCCCTGAAAGGAGGAATTTTTCATGGCGACCCGGCGCGGCGACACCCTGATTTTCCAGACTCCGCCCGTCATCGCGGCCCATGCGGCGGTGGGCGGCAAAAAAGAGGGGGAAGGCCCCCTTGCGGCGGGCTTCGATGCGCTGAGCGCCGACAACCGGTTCGGCCAGTCCAGCTGGGAAGCCGCCGAGACCCAGCTGCAGCTGCGGGCGGCGCGGCTCTGCCTGAAAAAAGCACAGACCACTGAGAAAGAGGTCAGTCTGGCTCTGGCCGGAGACCTGCAGGCCCAGTGCACGGCCTCCAATTACGCCATGCGGACGCTGGGCATCCCCTATGCGGGGCTGTTCGGGGCCTGCAGCACCATGGCCGAAGCGCTGGGGCTGGGGGCTGCGCTCTGCTCGGCCGGGCTGGCCGACGGCCTGCTGGCCATGGCGTCCAGCCATTTCTGCACCGCCGAACGCCAGTTCCGCACTCCGCTGAGCTATGGAGCCGTCCGCACCCCGACCGCCCAGTGGACGGCCACCGCCGCCGGGGCCTGTCTGCTGCGCCCCGCCGGGCAGGGGGTCGGCCTCCGGGCCGTGACCTTCGGGCGGGTGCAGGACTATCAGATCCGGGACATCAACAACATGGGCGCGGCCATGGCTCCCGCCGCCAGCGCGACCCTGCTGCACTACCTGCGGGACACCCATGCAGAGCCGCCGGATTTCGACGCCATCTACACCGGCGACCTAGGCCATGTGGGCAGCCAGCTCTTCCGGGAACTGCTGGCCGCCGAGGGCCTGCTCATCAAGAACCATGTGGACTGCGGCTGCATCCTCTACGACGCCAGCGAGCAGGCCGTGAAGAGCGGCGGCTCCGGTGCGGGCTGCTGCGCGGCGGTGCTCTGCACCCACATCCTGCCCCGGCTGGAGCGCGGCACCCAGAAGCGGGTGCTCTTCCTCGCCACCGGAGCCTTGATGAGCCAGACTACCTTTCTGCAAAAGGAGAGCATCCCGGCCGTCGCCCATCTGGTGGAGCTGGCTGCGCCGGAGAAAGGAGCCGCATCATGAACTATCTCTGGGCTTTCGTCATCGGGGGCAGCATCTGCGCCGCCGGGCAGATCCTCATCGACCTGACCGGCCTGACCCCCGCCCGCATCCTGACGGGCTATGTCGTCGCGGGAGTCGTGCTGTCGGCCCTCGGCTGGTACGCCCCGCTGGCCGAGCTGGCCGGGTGCGGGGCCACCGTGCCGCTGCTGGGCTTCGGCCACCTGCTGGCCAAAGGCGTCCGCACCGCATTGCAGGAGGAGGGGGCCATCGGCATCCTCACCGGCGGGCTCACCGCCGCTGCCGCCGGCATCACCACCAGCCTCGTCTGCGGCGTGGTCTGCTCCTGGGTCGGCCGGAGCCACGACCAGAACTAGCCCGCAATCAAAAGCGGCGCTGCTTCGCGCCGGTTCGCGCACGGCGGGTGGTAGGATGCAAAAAAACAAAAACCCCCGCACCGGAAACCGGCACAGAGGTTTTGTTCGTCAGTCGATCACTCGATCAGGCATGAACTCAAGCGTTCTTGTTTGCACGCTTTGCCATACGGCTGATCTTGCGAGAAGCGGTGTTCTTCTTGATGACACCCTTAGCGCGAGCCTTGTCGATCGCGGAAACAG
>OCPX01000600.1_pt1 | contig 34255 bp, 21 predicted proteins | sample 1538771 | NCBI WGS metagenome assembly OCPX01 (sample SAMN04571725, study PRJEB22368) | human gut metagenome | biome: human gut; material: stool | host: Homo sapiens | place: Luxembourg | collected 2012-11-01 | reverse complement strand
GGACAAAATTCACGCTCATACTATCATGATGCATAGTGTTCAAGCTCTTTACTGCAATTGAGATTGCCATTGAGATTGCTTGCGGATTTTAGGTATATTATTCAACGATACAATTGCCTTTGTGTATTACGGCGTATATCCAGGCAATAGTGGATTTCCCGATTACAAACAATTCACTGACCAAATGCGTCAACAAAAACGCCTAAATTGTGATAAATACTAATGCCGGTCAAGATACCGAGCAAGAGCAAGTAAGCACTTAGTCAAGGCGAATGATACAGCAACAATGGCTGGTATGATAAAAGATACAAATACATCCATAAGAACCCATTTATTTTCTTTGTTTAATAACACAAATAATAGGTTTCCAAGACACAGTGCCTAAACAGTTGGTACGCCCGACCCGCTCGCCCTCTAAATGTCGACGACGAAAAAAATTTGGCGAGTTTACGGGAAATTAGTAACTTCGCACATAATAATCTTCTAAACATTTTAAAATTATGAATGAGAAAAACGACCAAAGAGAAATAAAGATTGAATTGACTCCGGAAATGGCGTCTGGCAAATATGCCAACTTGGCTATCATCACCCACTCTGTAAATGAGTTCTTTATGGACTTCATCAGCGTGGTGCCAAACGCTCCACAAGCCCGCGTGCAGAGCCGAATCATCATGACTCCGGAAAACGCCAAGACTTTGCTGATGGCGCTCCAGGACAACATCCGCAAATACGAGGCCAACTTCGGCACCATCAAGCCTAAACAGCCTGAAGCTGGAATGCCGGTTGGCAAAGCATAACATATTAATTTTCAGATACGATGGAGAATCCGTTATTCATATATAACACGCTCTCCCGAAAAAAGGAACAATTCGTGCCGCTGCACGAGCCTAATGTCGGTATGTATGTGTGCGGTCCTACTGTCTACGGCGATCCGCACCTCGGACACACTCGCCCTGCCATCACTTTCGACGTGCTGTTCCGCTACCTGCGCCACCTGGGATACCGGGTGCGCTACGTGCGAAACATCACCGACGTGGGGCACCTGGAGCACGACGCCGACGAGGGAGAGGACAAAATTGAGAAAAAAGCACGCTTGGAGCAGCTGGAGCCGATGGAAGTGGCACAATACTACACAAACCGCTACCACAAGGCTATGGAGGCGCTCAACGTGCTGCCGCCAAGCATCGAGCCTCACGCTTCCGGACACATTCTTGAGCAAATCGAGTATATCAAGGAGATTCTAAAGGCTGGATATGCCTACGAAAGCAACGGTTCTGTATATTTCGACGTGGTGAAGTACAGCAAGGACTTCCACTACGGCAAACTGTCGGGACGAAACATCGACGAGTTGCTCAACACGACGCGTGCGCTCGACGGGCAGTCGGAGAAGCACAACCCGGTCGACTTCGCGCTGTGGAAGAAAGCGTCGCCTGAACACATAATGCGATGGCCTTCGCCATGGAGCGACGGATTCCCAGGATGGCATCTCGAATGCTCTACGATGGGGCAGAAATATCTGGGCGAGACGTTCGACATCCACGGCGGTGGAATGGATCTTATGTTCCCTCACCATGAGTGCGAAATCGCGCAGTCGGTGGCTCACAACGGCCATGAGACGGTGCGCTACTGGATGCACAACAACATGATTACAATCAACGGGCAGAAGATGGGCAAATCGCTCGGAAACTTCATTACGCTCGAGGAATTTTTCAACGGGTCGCATCCTCTGCTCGAACAGGCTTACTCGCCGATGACAATACGCTTCTTCATCCTGCAAGCACACTACCGCGGAACGGTCGACTTCTCAAACGACGCGCTTAAAGCCGCCGAGAAGGCTTACGACCGAATCGTTGACGGCTACCGCAGACTCCAGGAGCTGAAGCCTGCCGACTCGTCTTCGGTCGACGTGAAGGGATTCCGCAAGAAGTGCTACGATGCCATCAACGATGACCTCAACACGCCTATCGTTATCGCCGAACTTTTCGACGCATGCAAAATCATCAACCAGGTGAACGACGGAAAGGCGACACTGACAAAGGACGACATCGACGAGCTGAAAGACTTGTTCCAGGCGTTTCTCATCGACATCCTCGGTGTGCGCACTGAAATCGTGGCTGGCGACGACGCTCAGGCTCTCGAACCGTTTGAAAAGGCTGTCGACCTTTTGCTCGAAATCCGAAAGGAGTCGAAAGTGAAAAAGGACTGGGCTACGTCCGACCTTATTCGCGACCGTCTCGCCGCAATCGGTTTCGATGTTAAAGATACAAAAGACGGTTTTGAATGGTCGCTGAAAATGTAATCGCCTTGTTAAAGTTTGTGTATTTCCTTCATTAAAAGTTAATGGGGGGGGGCAATTTAAAATTTTTATTTTGCAGAACAAATTTTATACATTACATTTGTATCACGATTTAGGGCCTAAAGGTCTTATTTTGATAAGATTGATTGTACTTTTTTACAAGAAAATATATTACACTTCAACCTTAATCATTTAGTCTAAATTTCCCTACGTCGTTGACAGAAAAGAAGTATGTGATATATCGAATGGACGTAAAACGACACAACGGCAACGTGTTGCCGAAGAAGCCTCGGACATTGGTCCGGGGCTTCTTGATTTTCCGCGGCGATGCCACAAAAACCGGCAAGAGTCCGTCAAGCAACAATCTTGCATCCGACGTCCGCAACGCGGACGCGCTTTCAGTGTAGCCATCCGAAACAAGCCGACTTGTGTATGGAAAAAGAATCCCACAGGATTACTCGCGGGATTCTCTGTAGTTGAAAGGCGACATTCACCGAGAAAAAACTGCCGAAGAGCAGTTTAATATGTTAGCACGGGGTTGGCTCGCCTACCCCGTGACACCGGTGGCATGCGCAACTACCGCCGAAGTGCGGTTGTAGAAACACCGAGAACCATCGCCACATACATCGTCGCGGAGCGACGGAACTTTTCCGCAACCCGGTACGCGGAGCGAAACAGATGCGTGCCGGAGGTTCGTCACTACTTGTGGCCGGACGGCTTCCCACGGATGGTTACGATGCCGCTGACTCAACTTTTCTCGCTAAAATATTTTCCGTGATTTATACAACCGCTCTTCGGCGGTAGATTATTCTTCCGCACCCTGACCCCAGGTAGGCTTGCCAACCTGGGGCTATGATTATACAACCGTCCTTCGGCGGTTGCCTCCATCACCAGATTGCCATTGATAAACTGCCGAAGTACGGTTTAATATGTCAGCACTGGGTTGGCTCGCCTACCCCGTGACACCTGCTCCAATCGTAGTAGCATTACCCTCAACCGCCGCATCGGCAACAATCCAGCACCCGACGTCCGCAACGCTTCCTGCACAGCGACTCCGGCAACAATCCTGCATCCGACGTCCGCAACGCGGACGCGCTTTCAGTTAACCCCGGACCGCGTCCGGGGCTGTGACTCCTGCCCGGCATGCACCGCAACGCGGTGCCGCTGAAGCACATGGCATCATTAACCGCCACTGCTCCAATCGTAGTAGCATTGCCCTCAACCACCACATCGGCTGATGATAATCCGTATCATATACGAGGTGCAACCAGTAGAAGAATTTGGTTATTCTTAGTTTGACACACATGAGGAATATTTAGAGGGTGTGCATTCTATTTTTCCATGCACACCCTCCGTTATTTTTTCGTTATTCGTTTGCTGTATCAGTTCTTCACGCGCTTCACGCCGTCTACGATGTAGATGCCGGCAGGCAGGTCGTCCCACTGCTGGGTCAGCATTACGCCGTTAAGGTTGTAGATGCCTTGCTTGTGGGCGGGCACATCGGCTGTAATGGTGCCGATGCTGTTGTTGTCAGGCTCAATCACCACCTTGGACTTAAACACCTCGCCATTCAAAACTACCGCCTTTTGGTCGGCGTCAAACTCCGCACCGACGGGCTGTGTGATGGCGCAGTTGTCGAGGATGAGGTTGCTGATGAGTGTGATAGATCCGCTGCCGCTGCCTTCTGCCTCTACGTAAGAGTTGCGCACGGTGAGCACCTCGCTCTCTGCTCCAATAAAACCTGCTATGCCATAGCCACCCTTAACAAACAGGCTGGTGTTGTCGATGGTTACGGAAGCGCTCTCCATGTCGAGACCGCAGAATCGCTTGCTCGTGAGATAGAGCGAACCGTCGCCGGTGATGGTAGACGTCTGGTTCAACACCATGCTTGCCAGGTCGGCTGTAACGGTGTTCTTGCCAATCAGCTTGACGGTGAAGTCGGAGACAGTCTTGTTCACAATGCCCGTTCCGTCGGTAGAGTTTCTTTCGATGGTGGCGTTGTCGAGAGTGAGGGTTTTTGTTTCGGGGTCGTAAGAGGCGCTGCCGCTCACTCCGTAGATGCTTGTGAGGTCTTTATAGTTGAGTGTTGTCACCGGCTTGTCGGCGATATAGATGCCATAGCTGTTGGGTTCAATCACAACTTTGTCGGTGACGGTAACCCCGTTCAATGCCACCGACTTAGTTTCGGCATTGTATGCCGCCTTGGACGGAATGTCGATGGAGCATCCCTCAAGCTTCAGACCGGCGATGTCGCAGATTGAGCCCGAAGTGCCCTTGGCTTCAACGTGAGAGTTGCGGATGGTGAGCACCTCTTCTGCCTCGTTGTAGCTTGCAGATATGCCCCATTTGCCCTCTGCCTCCAACCAGCAATTGTTGATCTCGAGAGGACAACCACCGAAGAGCAAGGCGCACAGGTCGCTCTTTACGCTGAGCTTTGCACCGCTGTCGCCCAGAATAACTGTCGACTCGCGCGTGTATATGCCAGCCGAGTTGGTAACATTAATGGTGTTTGTGCCGAGCAACTTTATCAAAAGGTTGTCGCAGGTTTCGTTCAAGATGGCATTACAGTCATTTGCCTCAATAGTGGCATTGTCGAGCGTCAGGGTTCTGGTGTTGGGGTCGAAATACACCTTGCCGCTCACTCCGCTGATTTCGGTGAGGTTGAGATAGTTGTCGCTCGTCACATCTACGCCGGCTACCTTGAAGCCGTATTTTTCTTGCGCCATCACGAATGCTGACGACATCATAATTAGTACAAGCGAGAGAAACATACGCATGCTTACTTGTCCGGTTGGTTTGTTGTGTTTCATAATTTTTTTAGTTTTTTTTGCCTGGGCAGCCGAAACATACCCAGAGGTTTGTAAATATTAATTAGGAAATTGGTTCCTTTGAAAGAATTTTTCATATTTTGACTATATCGTCAAGAGTCCGATGTTGTCTCCGCATTTGCCTGTTTTGGAAGCCTGCACATTTACACTCGACAGCAGCGACAGCAGCACTGCCACCACCAACATTGTCACTTTTGATTTGCTTTTCATACTCTTTTATTTTATAGGTTTCTATCTCATCTTCACAACCGCTGCTCCACCAATCGATGCGGCTTTGCCATCCACAATGTTTGACTGACATTTGTCTGGTTTCCACAGCTTATTGCCTATATGTCACAACGCATCCCTTTGCGTCGGCGTTAAATTCCTGAACAAAGCGGAGAATCCACACCCGTTGTCCGACTCTCCCTAAAATCCGTTAGCTTGGTTTATGTTTTTTATTCCGGTTTGTTCGCAAAGTTATGCAATATATTCAAATTCCAAACATTTATGCCTAAAAAATTTACTCTAATTTTTGATTATGATGATTTTTTACAACAAAAGAAACGCCCTCCGATTTTCACAAACCGGAGAGCGCATGATGCTATAATATTTCACAACCTTACTTTACCACCACCTTATGCGGCTTGCCGTTGACGCGCACCACGTAGATGCCGTCCACGGGCACAGAGACGCGGTGCGACTTTCCGCTGTAAAGCAGCGAGCCGCCTATGCCGTAGACCTCAACCACCGCATCGGCAACTCCTTCTACGACTATCTCGCCGCCGCCGGCAGTCACCGTCACGCCTTGCGTGCCGACCTCGCCGACAGAGCTTTCACCCGGAGTGATTTTCGAGAAATCGCCCCACTCGGCAGCTGTTTTATAAGCGTCAACACATCCTGCCGGAACAACAAGCTCGCACGCTGTTTTATCCATTCCGACAAACACATCTTTTCCACATTTCGGCGGCACTTTTGTCAGCATCTCAAGCCTTGTCAACCCTGTGCATTCTTTGAATGCGGCATTTCCGACACTCGCCACCGACTCTCCGACAACGACGCTCTTCAACCCGCGGCATCCATAGAGGGTGTATGCCCCGATGCTCTTCACTGAATTCGGAATCACCATGCTTGTCAACGATTCACAGCCATAGAAGACATGTCCCTCGAGGTTGCTCACCGAGCTTGGAATCACCACGCTTGTCAAGCCGCTGCAGCCACTGAAAGCACCGCTGTTGATGTCTGTCACCGAATTAGGAATCTCTATGCTCTTCAACGCCACACAATAAGCGAAGGCATCTTCTCCGATTTTCGTCACCGTGTTAGGGATAACCGTATTCTTGCAACCATAAATCAGCGTGTTGGTTGCTGTTTCTATTATCGCATTGCAATTGCCTCTACTGTCGTACACTTTATTTTCCTTGTCAACACTGAAGCTCGTCAACTTGCCGCAATTGGAAAATGCCTTGGCTTCAATAACCTTCACCGCGCTTGGAATCGTCACGCTCAACAACCCACGGCATCCACTGAAGGCCGATGGTCCGATGCTCGCCACCGACTCTCCGATAGTCACAGTTTCCAAGCCTTCACAGCCACGAAAGACGCCTTCTAATATTTCCTTCACAGAGTTTGGAATAACCACTTTTGTCAATTTTCCGCAGAAACTGAAAGCATATTTTCCGATATTCTCGATTCCTTCCGATATCGTCACCGACACTATCGAAGTGCTCCATGGCCCGCCCATTAAGGAATAGTCATACATCTTTCCATTTCCGGTCAACTCCAAGTTGCCTTTATCGTCAAGAGTCCATGTGATATTGTCTCCGCATTTGCCTGTTTTGGAAGCCTGCACATTTACACTCGACAGCAGCGACAGCAGCACTGCCACCACCAACATTGTCACTTTTGATTTGCTTTTCATACTCTTTTATTTTATAGGTTTCTATCTCATCTTCACAACCGCTGCTCCACCAATCGATGCGGCTTTGCCATCCACTATGATTGACTGACATTAGTCTGGTTTCCACAGCTTATTGCCTATATGTCACAACGCGTCCCTTTGCGTTGGCGTTAAATTCCTGAACAAAGCGGAGAATCCACACCCGTTGCCCGACTCTCCCTAAAATCCGTTAGCCTGGTTTATGTTTTTATTTCGGTTTGTTCGCAAAGTTATGCAATATATCCAAATTCCAAACATTTATGTCTAAAAAATTTACTCTAATTTTTGATTATGATGATTTTTTACAACAAAATCTCGTCATATCACAATCCACACGCCATCATTATCTTTGCCTTCTCGCTTCAAAACATCAAGTTTTTGCAAAACAGACAGATCGCGCTCGATGGTGCGTTGGCTCACCGACAAGATCTCCGACATTTGTTTGCCGGTGATTGTCGGAGACTCTTTGATGAGATTAAGTATTTTCTGCTGACGCTCAGTGAGTTTCGTCTCCGACATATCTCCGTCATATTCTCCGACATTCGGGGTGTCGGAAGAGGCAAAGATGATGGTTTGGAATTGGGTCGGAGTGGATTTGAACTTGGGTTTTAGTTCGTCCCTATAACCTTCCAAGGCTTTGGTCTCATTACAAATGCGTGTGAGTCCGCTTCCTCGTTTCTCCATATAGTCAAGTTGAGCCATCACGTTTGCAAGTATGGGATTACGTCTCTCAGAAGACACATCTTTGATGTCTAAATCTTGAATCAGCATACCATTGTACATTCCTCCTGGAGATGTGACTGTGAGGCGATCGTTGTAAATGTCGAGATGAACTTCACTGCCCATCACTGTGTAGTCACGATGGATGAAATGGTTTACCATTGTTTCAAGAACTGCACGTTCCGCATACTCTGGTTTATTCTTTCGTCCATCAGGCAGTTTCTCCCAACCCCTTCTGGTGTTAGACTTCACGAAATTCATTGATTCTCGCAATAACATAATGATATTGCCCGTAAATTCGGCATCATTTATTGCATCGCTCTTGTCTTTTCCATCCCAACGCGTGCAATACAACCGAGACTGCCATAAAGGGCAATCATCAGAAAACAAAGCGCCAGCATTGGTCAGATAACCTTTGCTTGTTACAAGTCCAAACGAAAGCAGATATTTAGTATTCCAATCTTGCTCAGTTCGTTTTTTAAACTCATTGGCCAATATGATAAAAGAGTTATCATCCTTTCTGTAGTCCGTGATAAGAGAATCATAGGTTTTATTTGAGCCTTTGAGAACCAATCGTACCATATGCTCTGCTGTTGCAGGCACACTTTCATCTCCAATGCGTACAAAAGCGACACGTTGCCCATCACCGACATAATAGTATGGAGTGTAGTTGCCCGCATTTACCTTCAATTGCAAGACATTCATTCCTTCATCTGTTTTATGAGGAATCATCTCAACCTCTGGCAATGGGTCCATATAATCCCGAATCTTATTGCTAATCGTTTCGCAAACACGTTGTATGTCATCAAGTCCTTTAACAATCCCATCATTGTCAACCCCGATAAACAAGGAACCGCCGAGGCCATTGGCAAAAGCGCTCACACTCTTCAGCCAACTTTTCGGTCTTTTCTCTTCTAACATTATCTTGAAATCGTATGCAGTACATTCACTTATAAGATCCGTTGTTTTCATTTTTTATTGAACGTTACTAATATCAAACTAAACGAAATGCGTAGAGTAAAGGTAATTAATTTGCTGCATATTAAGCATAAATTATCCGAAAAAACTTGTCTATGACAACAAATTTTCAATTCATGATGATTTTTTACAACAAAAGAAACGCCCTCCGATTTTCACAAACCAGAGAGCGCATGATGTTACACTAATATTTTTTATAAAACTTACCTTATTGCTACCTTGACGGTGCCTTTCTTGAATTCCACGATATAGACTCCCGGCGACGGCACTTCAACCTGCCGGTTCGAACCCATTCCGACAAGCATTCCGCCCGTCGAATAAACCTTAATCATCTCTGTTTCACCTACGCCGTCAACGCAGATGCGTCCGTCGCACACAGCCACACTCAAACCGTCGTTGGCCACCGCCGACACGCCGCTTGTTGTCAGGTCGCCGATATTCGAGAATTCCTTCCATCCGGTGGCTGCGGCATAGGCTGCCATCGACTCTGCCGGCACACAGAGATGCGCCGAATAGTCGGTGAATGTATTGTCTCGTATCGATGGCGGTGTAACAGCCAGACACGTGATTTCCTCAAACACGACGTTCCGGAACGTCTCATGCTTAATTTCCTGGAGCGACGCCGGCAATAGTATGCGTTTCAACGACGTACAGCCGTCGAAGGCATATTCACCGATTGTCTTCACCCCTTCGGCTATACCCACCGACACGAGCGACTCGCAGCCGTCGAAAGCGAATGAGCCTATCATCCCGCCTGCCACACTCACGGCTTTAAGACTCTTGCACCCCTCAAATTCCATTCCAAGTTTGCTGATATCGCTACTCAGCTGCAACGGATTGGCGGAATTAATCGTTTCAAGCGACTCGCAACTATAGAATGCACGGTCGGCTATCGTCAGATTGTCGGCATCGACATTTACCGTCTTCAAAGCCTTGCAGTTGTAGAAGCATCCGCCACCCACCGAGACGAGGTTTGACGGGAGCGTGATTTCTGTCAGCGACAAGCAACCTTTGAACACTCCGTCGGGCAATTCCGTGACGCCCTCCGGTATCTCTATCGCTGCAACGGCTGTCGACATGAATGCCCACTTGCCGATGGTCTGCAACTGGCTGCCTGACGCAAACGTCACCTCATTGAGCGACGTGCAGTCTCTGAACATATTCTCGGGAAGCGCTTTGACGGCTGCGGGAACGGTCACCTTTTGCAACTGTGTCTTGCCGCTGAACGCAGCATCGATGCGAGTCACCGGCATCTGAGAGCCGTCAATCGACAGATAGTCCTTGATGTCGGCAACCACAGTGTCGTCGGCAACACCTGTCACCCACGCTTCCGTATCGTTTGCCCTATACTCAACTCCGTCTGCCAATCCGGCAAACGTCAGATACGTGTTGCTTTCGTCCCAGCCTTTGTCGGTTGCCGCCACATACGCTGCGACGCTTCCAACCGGCACGATTACCGTGCATTTTTTAAACTGATATGAATACGTCGTCGATTTTGGCAGCGTCAGCGGAGCCGCGCTGTGGCAAACCACCTTTATGCCGATATTCCAGAAAGCGTTGCTGCCCATGGTTGTAAGCGATGCCGGCAATTCAAGCTCCTTGATTTTGCTACAATTGAAAAATCCCATCTCGCCGATTTCAGTCAAGCCTTCGTTGAGCGTTATCGACAATATGTTCTGACAGTTGTAGAATGCCTTGCGGCCTACGGTCTTCACGTTCTTGCCAAGCGTAATGCCTGTTATTCCGCTCTGGTCGAATGCGCCATCAGGAATTACGGTCACGCCGTCAGGGATGTTGACATCACACGCCATCGCAGAGCATCCGTTGAACGCCGACACGCCGATTTCAGTCAGCGCGGCGGGTAGTTCTATCGACGTCAGAGCCTTGCAGCCGAGGAATCCATATTCGCCGATGCTTCCCAGCGAAGCGGGCAGCACTACCGACGGCAATGCCTTACAACCATTGAAAGCGTAAGCACCTATCGATGTGACCGTGGCTGGCATCGTCACCGACGTCAACCCCGTGCAGTTGCGGAATGCATCGTTGGGGATTTGCGTGATGCTGGCGGGAATGGTCACCGACTTGACTGCGGCGGAGTTTTTCAGCAACGCCGCGCGCATCTCGTTGACCGTATAACTGTTTCCGTCTTGCTCCACAGTGGCTGGAATCACCACGTCTGAGCCCGTGACATCGGCATCGACATTATATAGCAATGCGTCAGTGTCGCCAAAATAAAACGACAGTCCGCCGGTCTGCATCTCGCCGACAGCTATCACACTTGTCGACTCCACCCACCGGTCTGCCTGGCGATATGCCGTCACACAACCATTGGGCACGAAAAGCGGACAATTCAACTGCCGCGAATTTCTCAACGTTGGCGGTGTCGTTGCCTTTGAAATCAATTTCTTTATTTTACTCCAAATTCCAACCGTATATATGTCTGTGACAGTCGACGGAATGGTCAGTTCTGTAACAACGGCTCCAGTAAAGGCAGAACTTTTAATTATCGACAAGCCTTCGTTGAGCGTTATCGACGCAAGGTTGAAGCATTGGCCGAACGCAAACTCCGGAATTGTTGCCAATGGAGCGCCGGTGAGGTTGAGCGATTTGATTCCCGATACTTGGAAAGCCCCATCGCCTAATTTATTCAAGCCAGGCAGCGTCACGTCAATGGCCAAAGCACTGCATTCATAAAATGCATAATCGCCTATCTCCTCGACTCCCGACGGCAGCTGCAGCGATGTCAACGCGGAGCATTTGTAGAACGCATTGCCGCCGATAGTCTTTACCGTTTCTGGAACAATCACTTCCGTAATCTTTTTGTAGTAGAATAGTCCGCGTTGAATCTTTGCGAGCGCACGGGCTGCTCCGCCTATCTGTATTGTCTTTGACAAGGCAACCGAAGTCTGTGTTCCGTCAAAATATATGGCGCAGGCATTGCCGTCTTCCATTGCGGAATAATAAACATTGTCTGCCTCTTTCAATCCGCCATAAACCGACAATTCATAGCCTTTCTCAACGCCCCAATGCCCCGACAGAGTAGTCCGATAAACCGGAATGCTCGCAATGTCGGGAGCCACGACCATCAGACTTGCACTCTGAAACGAATATTTTCCAACCGCCGGAGGCGTCTGGCTCATAAAGTGGATCAACTTATAGTTGGAGCCCACGGAATTATCGGCGAGCACAGGAGAGCCTTTAAACGTAATCTTTTTCAGAGTCTCTCCACGCAGAAAGTATGTGCCTACATACTCCACACTCGCAGGAATTGTCACTTCCGTCGCCGAAACAACTTCAGAGTAGAGCGAATTCTTTTTCCAGTCGTTTCAAGCCTTCTGGAAGCGTTATCGCCGTAATGTTCTTTATAAGCGATTCGCCCTCGCCTTCAAACATTCTCACAGCAAGCTCCTCCACGGGATAGGTTTTTCCTCCAATCTGCACCGTCTGCGGAATATTGAGCGGGCCGTTGAGCTCGCTCACCACGTCGTAGCCGATTGCACGGTGGGAATCGTGATAATAACGTATGCCGTCTACATCCGCATGGTCTGTGCCTTCTACAAGCACCTCCGCCTGATTCCACCCGGCAGCGTTATAGGCATCGGAGCATCCTTCTGGCACGTGCACTGTGGTGCGGCCCGAATATGCCTTGTATTGTATGCGGGTGACTTCCGGCAACGTGGGCGGAACGGCCGACGTCAGCGTAATCTCCACATTCTTATAAGACGTGTCATTGTCAATGAAATAAACAATGTTGTTCGTAACAGAGCCTGTGATATAATCACGGCTGCCAGCGGTTATCGTTGGCGAGCCTTCGATTGTCAGCTTCTGTATTCGTCCCGACTCAATCGTGACCATCTCCTTCACCGATGCCGGAAATGTCAGTTCGCTGATGCCCGACATTTGTGCAAATTTCGTTTTTACCGACTTCACCGTGCCGGGGATTACGAGCGACGTCAATTTGCTCTGCCCGGAAAATGCGTTTGCCTTGATTTCAAGCAAACCCTCCGGAAGAACTATCGACGTGTAGTCGAACCAGCCACCCCTCAAGCCATAGACGGTGAACGCTCCATCGCCGAGCGCCGTGACGCGGTAGGTCTGATTGTCGTTGGGGTTTACAACTGTCGGCGGCACCACTACATCCATCTTTGTGGGACGCACCATTTCGCCGTCTACCGCATAGTCATACTTCGCCACTTCGACGGTTTTCGCCTCAGCGTCGGTGATGTTGTAACACAGCTCATCGACAACAAAGTCTGACGCCTGTATGCCTGTCGCAACGGCAAGCATTGCCGCCAACAGACAAATTTTAATTCTGATTTTTCGCATAAGATTTGGTTTGTTTTTTCGCTCGCAAAAATCGGCATTTTCAAACCTACTGCAAAAAATCAAAGCCGCAAAAATATTCCTCTCGCGCAATCCGATGTTCCTCTGACGCAATTTGTCAATATAACATTCTGACCTACAATCAATTCACGCCTTTGCTTTTTTTTGATTTTCATTCCCCTCCACACCATCTTTTCACTGCTTTCCGAAGTGCGGAATCAAACATTTACAGCACACATGGGCTATCTGACTCATTGTCTATTTTCTTGACGCCATTGTCAAATTTTTTGACAGTCAGGCATCCCGCCTAAAATCGTTACCAATTATGTCTCAACGATTTAACTCTTTTGGCACTATTATAGCACTATTTTTTTACATGAGAATAAAATTTGTCATATCAATGTTTCTGGCGGCGTTGGCAGCCATGGCTCAGACACGGATGTCGGTCGACAGCTGCATGCGCTATGCCGCAAACCACAATCTCGACGTGCGCGCAGCCCGCATTTCGCTCAGCGACAGCCGTCTTGACCAGCAGTCGGCATTGGCAAGCACACTGCCGTCGGTGGGTGCTCAGATAGGCGCACAATTCAGCTTCGGACGCTCCATCGACCCCGCCACCAACACCTACAACAACCTGCGCACATTCGGCAATTCCTACGGGTTGAGCATAAGCGTGCCGCTGTTTACCGGTGGAAGTCTTGTAAACGACTTCCGCAGCGCGCGTGCAGCCAAACGCCAGGCGGAGTCGGAAGTCGACGCGCAGCGCGACAACGCCTCTATCGCGGCACTCGACGCCTGCGTCAATCTGCTATACTGCCAGGAATTGTCTAAAATTATGGACGCCAAACACCGCGAAAGCCTCGACGCTCTGAAGCAGACTCGCCGCATGAAGGAGCTGGGGCTGAAAAGCGCCGTAGACCTAAGCCAAAGCGAAGCCCAGGAAGCCGACGACGACTATTGCCTCACCTCCGCGCTCGCACAATTGCGTTCTGCCGAACTGAAACTGAAATCGGCGATGAATTTTCCGCTCGCCGACAGTCTTTCGGTAGAGATGCCGGCAACAGGGGCGGCTACGGTCAGCAACGGGCTGCTGGCTGCCGACAATCCTCTGTTGCGTCAAGCCGAGGCAAATGTCGAGACTCAACGGCTAAACGCGCTCTCTGCCCGCGGACGGCTGATGCCGTCAATCTTCCTCAACGCCGGCATTTCCGACTACTATTACAGCCATCAGGGTCAGACAAACGAGTCGTTCGGCAGACAGATGGACGTGAACTTCGGACAATACGTCGGTGTGTCGGTAAGCATTCCGCTGTTCGACGGTCTGAGCCGCATCAACGGCTACCGCAAGGCGCGCAACAGATATGTGGCGGCGCAGATTGCATTGGAACGGCAGCGGCTGCAACTTGACACCGACTTCTCGCAAGCCGTCATCGACCGCGACAACTTTGCCAAAGAGATTGTGAAGATGGAGCGCAAGGTCGATGCCGACTCGGTGGCATACGCTCTGGCGCGACGCAAATACGACGAGGGACTGATGGACGTGCTCGACCTGCGCAAAAGTGCCGACAATTGGTTTGCTTCGCAAGCCGAACTCGTGCGCTGCCGTTTGCTATTCGACGTGAAACGTCGCCTCGCCAACTATTACATTACAAACAAAATCTTTGACTGACATGGACATACAACTGAAAAAGCGCCGCTCCCCAATAAGCCGCAAAACGATTACAATAATCGCCATTGCCGCCGGAGTGGCTATAGCCGCCGCTATTGTGGTGCTACAAGGCGGAGCGTCGGCAATGAGAGTGGAGAGGGAGTCGCTGCTCATAGGCGACGTGACGCGAGGTCAGTTTGACGACTACGTCCGCATTCTCGGCAAGGTGCAGCCGCTCACATCGATACAGCTGAGCGCCGAGGAGGGAGGCATCGTGGACCGCATTTTCGTAGAAGAGGGCACGAGAGTGGTGAAAGGACAACCAATAGCACAGCTGCGCAACTCTTCGCTCGACCTTGAGATTCTCAATGCCGAGGCAAACCTCGCCGAGAAACAGAATTTCCTGCGCAACACGCAAGTGACAATGGAGCAGGACAAACTAAGCAACCGCACAGAGAAACTGCAGCTCGACATCGATGTGCGACAAAAACGACGCACGTTTGAGCAGTACAAACGTCTGCTCGACGAAGACCTGATTTCCAAAGAAGAATATCTGAAGGCACAGGAGGACTTTCAGCTTGCCTCGGAGAAGCGCAAGCTTGTCTGCGAGCGGCTGCGCCAGGACTCCATCTACCGCAGCATCCAGATAAGCCAACTTGAGAGCGACCTTCAAAACATGCGTCTGAGCCTCGACCTTATCCGCCAGCGGCGCGACAAGCTGACCGTATGCGCTTCTGCCGACGGCGAGCTGGGACAGATGTCGCTGGAGCTGGGACAGACCATCGCTTCCGGACAGATGATAGGCCGCATCAACGTGGTGAACGGGCATAAGATGGAAGCCGACATTGACGAGCACTACATCGACCGCATCGCCACCGGGCTGACAGGGACTATGGAGCGTGGCAAATCCACCTATCAAGTGATGGTGGGCAAGGTTTATCCCGACGTGCGCGACTCTAAATTCCGCATCGACATGCAGTTTGTGGGCAACGTTCCTGCCAATATGCGCAACGGGCAGACAAACTATGTCAACCTGCGCCTCGGCGAACCTTCGACGGCGATAATGATTCCTCGCGGATCTTTCTTCACGACAACAGGCGGAAACTGGATTTTCGTGATAGGTAAAGACGGCAAGACTGCCCATCGCCGTTCTGTAAGAATCGGACGGCAGAATCCGAGTTTCTACGAGGTGACCGAGGGGCTACAGCCGGGCGAGCGCGTTGTGATTGGCGGCTACGACAATTTCGGCGACTGCACAAAACTGATTATTGAATAATACAAAAAAACATCCACAGATATGATTATCAAAACAACAAATCTCACAAAGACATTCCGCACAAGCGACATCGAGACCATTGCGGTCAACAACATCTGCCTTGAAATCGAAAATGGCGAATTCGTGGCAATAATGGGTCCTTCGGGATGTGGCAAAACCACATTGCTGAACATTCTCGGACTTCTTGACTCGCCAACTTCCGGCTCTTTTATGCTCAACGGCTCAGACGTCGGAACGCTCGGCGAGCGCGACCGCACACGCCTGCGACGCGGAAAGATTGGATTCGTGTTCCAGAGTTTCAATCTCATCGACGAACTCACTGTGAGGGAAAACATCGAGTTGCCGCTCACTTATATGAAAATCCCATCGGCTGAACGCCGGAAGTTGGTCAACAACATCATGCAACGCATGGAGATAAGCCACCGCGCAAAGCATTTTCCTCACCAGCTGTCGGGCGGACAGCAGCAGAGAGTGGCTATTGCACGGGCTGTGGTGTGCCATCCCGACCTGGTGCTTGCCGACGAGCCTACGGGCAACCTTGACTCCAAAAACGGAGCGGAGGTGATGAGAATCCTCAGCGAGCTCAACGCCGCCGGCACCACCATCGTGATGGTAACCCACAACAAGCACGACGCCGAGTATGCCGCGCGTGTGGTGGAGATGCTCGACGGAAAGATTGTGTCGACAATACAAAACAAAAATCTTTAAACTGCGGAGGAATCAGACGATGAAATCACTATTACGCAACCTGATGTTCGTGGCGCGGCGCTACCGCCTGTCGGTGGTGCTCAACCTGCTGGGACTGACAGCGGCATTCATGGTGTTTGTGGCACTGTTGATGCAGATTGACTACGACCGCAGCTACAATGCCGCACTGGCGGATGCCGACCGTATAGCCATGCCTTGCAACATTCCGCCAAAAGACAGCGATTTTGAAAAGTATTCGGCAATGAGCTTCCCTATAATGGAGCTGATTGGCGGGCAACCGCATGTGGAAAGCTACACCTATATCCTCGGCGACTGCTATGAGGAGACATTCTACATCAACGAGCATTTCTGCTCCGGGACGTTTATGATGTGCGCTCCGAATTTTGCCGACTTCTACAATCTCGACATCGTGGTGGGCGACAAAAAATGCCTCGATGCCAACCAGGTGATGATACCGGAAAGTTTCGCCAAGAAATATTTCGGCGACGCTTCGCCATTGGGCAAAAGCATCAACAAAGCGAAAACATGGATTGTGGGTGCCGTCTACCGCGACATCCACGCCAAAAACACATGGCTGAGGAATCCTGTGCTCAGAGTAATCGACAAATCGTGGTTTGGCGACAATTTGACAAACCCCAATATGAACTCGTTCACAATGTTCATAAAAGCCGACAAAGCGGAGAATTTCCCTGCAATACAGGCGTCGGCCAACAAGCAGTTTGAAGAAATCTGCAAAGGCAACGAGTGGTTTGGCAATACCCGCAAAGAGTTTGTGCTGATTCCGCTGACCGAGACCCACTACAACAGCGATTTCATTCTGGTGGGAGAACAAATAAAAGCGTCAAACGAGAAGATTCTGCTGTCAATAGCATTGCTGATTCTGCTGATTGCCGCCATCAATTTCGCCAACTTCTCCAACGCGCTGATCCCGATGCGCGTGCGCAGCATAAACACGCAAAAGATTCTCGGAGCCACACAATCGTCGCTGCGCCTGTATCTGACAGCAGAGGCTGCCGGAATTGCTTTTACGGCATTCATAATTGCCGTCGGTGGGTTGTTGCTGCTGTCGCACACGGAGATGAACCAACTGACCGTGGCTGGCATAAATCCTTTCGGCAACCTGCACGTGCTTGGTCTTTCTGCCGCGACGGCGATTGTGGCAGGTGTTCTTGCCGGGCTGGCTCCCGCTTGGCGGATTACGTCGTTTGCCCCTGCCGTAGCGCTTAAAGGCAACTTCGGATTGTCGCCAAGAGGCAAGGCTATGCGCACGGCGATGATAGGGCTGCAGTTCTTCATCTCGGCTTCGCTGATTGTCAGTGCCCTGCTTATGCAATGGCAACGCGACTACCTTGTGAACTCCGCCGACTACGGATTTCTGAAGGATGAGTTGATAGTATGCGACATCACCCGCGCCGACATCTCCGAGCCGCAAACCGCCGTCGAGGCTTTGAAACGTCTGCCGATGGTGGCTGATGCTTCGCTGTCGTGGAGTGTGGCTGGGCGCAAAGACAACTCCCAGGGATGGGTGTTCCACAGCGCCGACGGTGATGAGGTGGCGCCACGCACCCTGTTTGCCACCGCCGGCTATTGCAACACAATGGGCATAAAAATCGTCGACGGACGCGACTTCTGCGCCTCCGACACAAATGCCATAATCCTCAACAAGCTGGCACGCGACAAATACAGCAGCTCTGTCGATGTTGGCAAATGCCTTATATTCGGCGACACACAGTTTCCAATCGTGGGCATCTGCGACAATGCGAAGTTCTCGTCGCTGCACAGCAAGACGGAGCCTGTAATGATTGTGTTGAGTAAGGACTTTAATTGCGACAACCTGACTGTGCGTGTCAAGAAAGGCGCAAACATGTTTGACGCTGCCTCCAAGATTCGCACGGAATTGACGAAGTTCAACGCTGAATACCCTTTCGAGATGCAGTTCTACAACAAGATTCTCGACGACACCTACAAAAACGAGATGCGCCTCACCAATCAGATTTCGGTTTTCTCGCTGCTTGCCATTGCCATCAGCATTATGGGTGTGTTCGGGCTGGTGGTGTTCGACAGCGAGTATCGCCGACGAGAGATTGCCGTGCGCAAAGTGTTCGGCTCATCGACTGCCGATGTTGTGGCAATGTTCAATCTGAAATACTTAAAGATTCTGGCTGTCAGCTTCATTCCTGCTGTGCCTCTGTCATATTGGTTCGTGAACCGATGGCTTGAGGAGTTTGCATATAGAATCAGCATCGGCTGGATGGTGTATGCCGCCACGTTCATCGCCCTTGCCGCACTGACTGCCGCCACTGTCACCTATCAATGCTGGCGCACAGCCAGGGCTAATCCTGTCGACAGCCTGCATGCTGAATAGCTTCCTGAAAATATAAGTTTCCTCAATCCCGGCAGAAAGGCAATTGAATCTTGCCGTTTTTGCCGGGATTTTTCTTAACTTCGCAACACAATGAAAAAGCAAGGCAAAATACTTGTTGTCGACGACAACCGCAACATTCTGTCATCGTTGCGGCTGCTGCTCGACGATGTCTTTGAGGATGTGATGACGCTGCCGTCGCCAAAAACTATGCTGAATGTCTTGGCGCAAGGCGTCGATGCCGTGCTGCTCGACATGAATTTCGTGGCTGGAATCAACAATGGCAACGAGGGTCTGTACTGGCTTCACAAAATCAACGACAAGTTTCCGGATGTGCCTGTTGTGCTGTTTACGGCTTACGCCGATGTGGAGTTGGCGGTGCAGGCGATGAAGGACGGTGCTTTTGATTTCGTGGAAAAGCCGTGGGACAATACCCGCCTGATCGACACGCTTATGCGCGCGGTTAAATCGAGGCTGGGATCCGCTCCCGCCAATCCAGCACCGACGGAGATGGTCTGGGGACAATCGGAAGCAATGCTGCGACTGAAGACTTTGGTGGAGAAAGTGGCACGCACCGACGCCAATGTGCTGATTACTGGCGAAAACGGTACGGGGAAGGATGTGCTCGCCCATGAGCTTCACCGCCTGTCGGCCCGCGTGGCGAAACCGATGGTGTGTGTCGACATGGGTGCCATTACCGACACGCTGTTTGAAAGCGAGCTGTTTGGCCATGTCAAAGGTGCGTTCACCGACGCCAGGACTGACCGCAAGGGTCTGATTGAGGAGGCCGACGGTGGCACGTTGTTTCTCGACGAGATAGGCAACCTGCCGTTGCACCAGCAGGCAAAAATGCTGACCGTGGTGCAACGACGCTATGTGCAGCGCGTTGGCAGTAACACGCCTACGACCGTCGACATTCGCCTTGTGTGCGCCACCAACAAGAACCTTCAAAAGATGGTTGCCGACGGATCTTTCCGGGAGGATTTGCTCTACCGCATAAACACCATACAGCTTGAACTGCCGCCGCTGCGCAATCGCCGTGACGACATTCCTCTGCTCGCCAACAGCTTTCTTAAATGCTATGCCAAACGCTACGGCAAGGATATATGCCGCTTCTCGACGGAGGCTATGGAGGCGTTGAAGAGCAATGCCTGGCCCGGCAACATCAGGCAGCTGCGCCACGCCGTGGAGAAGGCGGTGATAATCACCGACAATGCGGTTATCGGCTCTGCCGACCTGCAACTGCCGGTGGCTGACGCGACTTCAGCTGAACCGGAGATTACGATTGAGGCGATGGAACGGAAAATGATATGCGACGCCATTGCGCGCTGCGGTGGCAACCTGTCGCTTGTGGCGACAAGACTCGGCATCAGCCGCCAAACTCTCTACAACAAGATGAAACGCTACGAAATTGAGCCTTGACAATGACCAGGATTCTAAAACATATTGTCTTCGTAGCCGTAATTGCCGTTGCTCTGCTTTTCTCTGTCGGCGCTTCGCCGACGGTTATGGCTGTCGCAATGGCTGCTGTGGCTGCAGCCGCTGCAATCGGAATAGCGGCTGTCAGGCATGAGCGGCAAAAATACGCTACGCTGCTCGAAGCCATACGCAACAACGATTTCACAATGCGCTTCCAGAAAGGTGACAAGGAAATCAACGCTCTGCTCGACTCTCTGACTGAGATTATAAAGCAGTCTAAGTCGGGCGCAGAGCTGCGCGAACGCTACTACAAGGCAATCATCGACCGGGTCAATGCGGGAATCATTGCAATCGACAGCAATGGCAACGTGCGCATATGCAACGACAATGCGCTCAAAATGCTCGGAATGAAATATGCCGCCAACACTGCCGCTATAAACCGCTCTTTGCCTGGTTTCGACAATATAATAGCCGACTCTACTGTCGCGGGAACTACAATCGTCGGCTGTGGCAAAGACAAAAACTTGTCGGTAAGCGTGTCGGGATTCGTTCACGACGGCAACACGACTACGGTATGCGTGCTGACCGACATTCACAATGCGCTGAGCCACAAGGAGGTTGATGCATGGATCAACCTTACAAGGGTGCTTACACACGAGATTATGAACAGCATCGCTCCTATCAACGCCCTGAGCGACAGCCTGCTGCCGACGGCATACGGCACAATGAAAGAAAAAATCGAGGTAATCCGCGACACTTCGGCGTCGCTGATGGCATTCACCGAGACTTTCCGCAAATTCTCTGCCATCCCAAAGCCGCAACGGCAATTGGTCTACGTTGCGGATCTCATATCCGAGGCTACGACTCTGCTCAGCGAGTCAATAGCGAATGCTTCGGTGAAAATACATACGGAAAATGGCTTGATTGTCAATGCCGACCGCACGCTGATGGTCCGCGCGCTTGTAAACCTTCTTCACAATGCGGTTGACGCCGGAGCTACAAAAATCGACATCTGTTCTCGCTCGTGCAGCGACGACTCGGTGGTTATCGACATCTCCGACAATGGCTCCCCGATTCCTGAAGAATGCCGCGACCGCATCTTCGTGCCGTTCTTCACCACGAAGCAAAACGGATCGGGCATCGGACTTGCCGTGGCTCGGCGTGTGCTGTCGCTCCACGACGGCGGCATCTCTCTCATTCAGCCCACCGACGCTCCATACACCAAGACGTTCCGAATGTCGCTCCTGTAATTTCCATTTGCTGGGGAAAAAAGCTCTGTATTTCGGGTTGTCATTGAAGTAAGATTGTTTATTGTTGTTTGCCAATGATAATGTAACTTTGCATCGTGGTAAATCAATAAAAACAACTATAACATGTATCTCGAAAACATCAATTCTCCTGCCGATGTGAAGAAGCTGTCTGTCGGCGAACTGACTTCTCTATGTGCTGAGATGCGCGAGGCGCTGATTCAGAAACTCAGCGTGCATGGCGGACACGTGGGCCCGAACCTCGGCATGGTGGAGGCCACAGTGGCTATGCATTATGTGATGAACTCGCCGGTGGACAAATTCGTGTTCGACGTGTCTCATCAAAGCTACGCTCACAAAATGCTCACCGGACGCAAAGAGGCATTTACAAACCCGGATTGCTACGACGAGGTGTCGGGCTACACCGAGCCTTCTGAAAGCGTGCACGACCATTTTGTTATCGGACACACCTCGACTTCTGTAAGCCTTGCTTCGGGACTGGCGAAGGCGCGCGACCTGCGCGGCGAGCGGTTTAATGTGGTGGCGGTGATCGGCGACGGCTCACTAAGCGGCGGTGAGGCGTTTGAGGGCCTTGACGTGGCTACTGAGCTTGGCTCAAACATGATTGTGGTGGTCAACGACAACCAGATGTCGATTGCCGAAAACCACGGCGGACTTTACCGCAACCTGCAGCTGCTGCGCGAAACCAACGGCGAGGCGTCTTGCAACTTCTTCAAGGCTATGGGCTTCGACTATCTCTATGTGGCTGACGGCAACGACATCGAGGCGATGATCGAGGCTTTCAGTCGTGTGCGCGACATCGACCATCCCATCGTGCTCCACATAAACACGCTTAAAGGCAAAGGGTATCGGTTTGCCGAGTGCCAGAAGGAACGTTTCCATTGGAGCATGCCGTTCGACATCCCTACCGGAGAACTGAAAAAGCCGGCTGGCGACAAGGGCTATGACACGCTGACTGCGGAGCATCTGCTGTCGCTGATGAAGGCCGACCGGACGGTGGTGGGCATTACGGCCGGCACTCCGACGGTGTTCGGTTTCACTAAAGACCGACGCGAGCGCGCGGGAAAGCAGTTTATCGACATGGGAATCGCGGAGGAGCAGGCTGTGGCTATGGCTTCGGCGCTTGCAAAAGGCGGGGCGAAACCGGTGTTCGGGGTCTACAGCACGTTCATTCAGCGTGCCTACGACCAGTTGTCGCAGGATCTCTGCATCAACAATAATCCTGCCACGATTCTCGTGTTTTGGGGCAGCCTCGGCGCGATGAACGACGTGACACACCTCTGTCTGTTCGACATCCCGCTGATTTCAAACATCCCGAATATGGTCTACCTTGCGCCTACATGCCGTGAGGAATATCTGACAATGCTCGACTGGAGCATCCAGCAGACTGAGCATCCGGTGGCTATACGTGTGCCTGCCACTGGCGTGGCTGGGTCGCGCAGCGTTGACTTCCCTACCGACTATGAGCCGGAGATGAATCGTTTTGAGATGGCTCATCGCGGCAGCGGTGTGGCAATCATCGGTGTGGGCAATTTCTTTGCTCTTGCCGTGACTGTGGCTGAACAGCTGAAGCAAAGCGGCATCGATGCGACTGTTGTCAACCCTCGATTCCTAACCGGTCTCGACACAGAGCGTCTTGAAGGCCTACGCGACAACCACAGCTTGGTGGTGACGCTTGAAGACGGTGTGCTCGACGGCGGATACGGGGAAAAGATAGCCCGCTATTATGGAGAATCGGAGATGCGCGTGATGTGCCGTGGTGTTCGCAAAGAGTTCATCGACCGATACAACGTCGGCGAGGAGTATGCGGCAAACCGTCTGACTCCCGACCAAATCACCGCCGACATCCTTGAAATCCTGAATTGACAAATCATCGCTCTGTCAAGGGCAAAAAAAACATCCCGATTGCAGCCGCAACCGGGATGTTTCTATTTATGGGGAAATGACTGTTATTTCACAATCACCTTTACACCGTTTACGATGTAGACACCGCGCTGCAAGCCCTCGATGCGGGTCTTGCCTGCCACGTCGGCACGGCGCACGAGTGAGCCTGCGGCGTTGTAGACGCGTACGGTGGCTTCTGTCGCACTTTCAACAACCACGGCACCAACTGTGCCATAGACACGGAGTCCGTCGGCTGTGAGCATTCCCACGCCTGAGTTCGGAGTCATCTCAATCGGAGTGTCGGTCATGTCGCCCTCTGTGAGGTCGATAGTGTCGAATGTGAAGTCTTCATAGCCTTCTGCTTTGACAACGAGGCTGAAGACTGCCAGATCCTTAACCTTGATTTCGAAGTTGCCGTCTGCACCGGTTGTTGCCTCGGCAACCTTGTCTTCACCCTTGTAGAGTGCCACTGACGCGCCGGCGATTGCTGCATGCGACTCGGCGTCGGTAACTGTTCCGCTGAATGTGCGTTCCGTCTTCTGCATCTCTACTGTTATGTCGAAGTTGCCCTCGAACGGAACTTCTTCAGAAGAAACCATGTCGTAGCCCGCTGCCTTGAACAGAACGTTGTATGTGCCAAGCTGCTTGAACTTGAGGTCGAACACTCCGTCTTCATCGGTGGTGCCGGTCATCACGTCGGCGCCGCTCTCTGGATTGCTTACATAGATTTCAACTCCGGCGATAGGAGCGTGGGTCTCAGCGTCGGTAACCACTCCGCTGAACGTGTAAGTCTTGGTCAGCGTGATAGCCAGACCGCTGATGTCGCCGTCGGCGAGTGAGATGGTTTCAGGATGAGTATAAGCGTCGTAAGACGGATGGCTTACTGTCAATGTATACTCCTTGCCGTATTTGATGACTTCCATCGAGAATGCACCCTCGGCGTCGGTCTCGCTGTAGTATTCCACGCCGTCGGCACTTGCAAGAATGATGTAGGCGCTTGCCACAGCCTCGCCCTTCTCGTTCTTAACCGCACCGCTCAGCGTCTTGTACGGGCTGACAACGAAGTGTGCCACAGGAAGGCTGATATCGCTGAATGACGCCGTTGCCATTTGAGTCTCATCATCCTTCTTAGCCTGTTGAGCCTGACCCTTTACATTTTCGTCCACCTCGAACGATGTGCTGTTGTATGCAGTTCCGGCAGAAGTCAAGAAGAGGCGGATGTCGCCACCGTCATAAACAAAGCCATCAGGGAATGTCAAAGTAACAACACTCTTGATGTTTTCTGCTGTGACAGCCTCACTGTGATCGACCGTCATCTTGTCGGCAACCTGAGTCAATCCTTCTGTGCTTTCGCCCATGAGAGCAGTGCCCTCAGCCACATTGCCAATCCAAGCATCTACAGAGAATGTGATGTTCTTTGAAGAGTGCGTTCCGAAGAACTGGATTTCGTTGATTTTCGTACCTGCAGGCAGATTGATGAGCGATTTCGGATAGATAATCTCTGTCTTTGAGTACTTGTAGAAGAAGTCGGCAGGACCGGCAGTAGCCGTTGTCGTGGGAGTTCCTACAAGGACTTCAGCGTTGCCCTTCTCCTTGTTTACAGTCACATTCACTGTTTCGCTCGCCGCAGTGCCAGTTTCAGCCGTAAACTTGACAAAAGTCTCGGCAGCGCCGACAGCGTGAGGTATTACAGAGAATTCGAAGTCGTATTCCTTGCTTGCCTCAAGAGCCGGAGTCTCAGCAGTGGCAACGACACCGTCGTTCATCCACAATTCCGCTCTATAAGAGCCAGCCTCTTTAGCCTCGCCGTTCTCAACACGAGCCACAACCTTGTAGACACTGTTTACCTCAGCGTTTTCAGGGATGTCGGCGCTCAGCACGTTGAAGCCCTGAGCCACATTCAAAGCAACATTCTTAACAAAAGAAGTTCCTCCCATATTCACTTTCTCGCGATCAGCGAAGAATCCTTCCTTAGAAACAGTCAGATTATATTCGAGACCGTCTTGAACCACGATGAAGTTGAACTTACCTTCAGCATCAGTAGTGCCCGAATATTCAACATTGTCGCTCACGAGTTTCACCTCGGCACCTTCAACAACAGCATTGTCGGCTGCAGAAGTAACCACACCGCTGAACACCGAGGCCTCCTTGTCGAAACCGAACACCGTTACCGGGAGCGGTTTCAATGTCATTTTGCCAGTAAGCGTACCATCGGCGTAGCGGATAGCCGCAAGAGCGGCATGATCGCCGTCAACCTCGAAGTTGGTTGTTGAATACTGCTCTGCCGACGACATCACTGTCACGCGTAAGTTGCCGCCAGTGTAGGTAAACGGAGTGTTGAACGTCACCTTGATGATAGGCTGATGGTCGCTGCTGCTGCCAATGACAGCCGCTACAGCATAAGTGTCGGCATAAACCTGAGTCATCGACTCCGACTGATACCATTCATCTTGTTTCGGAGAAGTAGCATCAGTGTTCTCCATCCAGATCTTCAAATTAGAAGTGATTTCCTTGTTGCTATAAGCGTTCTTATAACCAAGGAACGTGATGCTCTTGAGCTCAGTTCCTGCAGGAATGTTGAGCATGTCGGCAGGATAGATGATTTCCGACTGCGAGTTGTAGTAGTTGAGTTGCAAAGGAATGTCGTTGGCAGTTGTAGTGCAGTTGCCGACAACAGCCTCGCCTACCACTTCCTCAGCGGCAACAGTGATTGTTGCAGTTCTTTCAATCTGAACACCGCCGTCGACAACCAATTTGGCAGCAAACTCGCCATTCTTGCGCGGAGTGAACTGGAATTCAACACTTGCATATTCACCCGAAGCGATAGCCGGGAGAACCTTCTCGGCGATCAAGTCCTCACCGATATAGAATTTTGCAGTGCAAACACCTTCCTCGATGTCTTTCTTACCGAAAGAAGCGACGTCGAACGAAACAGTCGAAGCATGGTTGACAGTTGCTGTTTCCGGAATCTTAACATTGCCAAGTTCAGCCTCGTAGTCAGGAGTATCGAGGTATGAACCACCGATAATGTTGTCCACGCGAGCATAACCAGCCTCGAAAGCGATATACCAGTCGCCGGCAGGAATGTTGTCAAGAGTGAACGTCTTGTACATGAAGTTGTCGTAGTATCCGCTAGGATATGTTCCCATAGCGAAGCAGTTTGCATCGTCGGAATTGTCGATGGTGATGTTTTTCACCTGAGTCCAATTCTTGCGGTCTGCAGAATAGTAGACATTGAGCTTCGATGTTGCATTGCGCTTGTTGGCGTCGAAAGTCATGTGCTCGCCTTCAGCCAAGCGGATTTTCGGAAGCACGAATTTTGACAATTCCACCTCGTCGCTTGTAGCGGCATATCCGTTCTCGCCATAAGAGAAGTTAGACACTTTCCATTTCTTTTGTCCTGAAGACAGTTCGATGTAGGTGCCGGCAGGGAATTTCTGGTCGTTGAAGTTGATGTAAACCTTCGACGGGTCAACAATCTCACCAGTCACAGCCAAAGTGTATACATCACCCTGACCGTCGGCAGGAGTGATGACAATGTTTCCAGAACGCTTGCCAACCACAGACGCATCCATAGTCACAGTGAGATAAGCCTTTCCGAGGGCTGCCACTTCATAAGGGAATGTTGCAGCCTCGCCATTTTCCGTAGCGCTGATTTTATACGAGAATCCTTCAGGAACGCTTACGCTGTTGATTGTCAGCGGAGCGCCGCCCTTGGCATTGCTTATAACGAGCACCTTGCTGGTGCTTGCCTGCATCACCTGGAAATCGACAGTAGAGCCGTTCTCCACATCGTGCGACAAGTTGTCCTCCAAAGTAAACACAGGAGCGTGAGGGAACACCTCTATCCAACCTAAATAAGTCGTTACGCCCGAAATATTTTCTTTCAAATGGAAGCCATGACGGTAGTTTTCCGTAACGGCCATAGTTACTGTACCCTCAAGATATTGCGACTCGCCAACGGCAAGAGGGAACGAAACCGGCACTGGTTCGCCTACTGCGACACCGTCAGTGTTGTCATACAAAGACACTGTGTAGCCTTCTTCGCCTACAGCCAAGGGAACTTCACCAGAGTTTTTGATTTTGGCTTTGAATTGCACCTGAACATTTCCGTCGGCGTCAGCACAAAGGTCGCCCGAAGAAATCATTGTAGGCGACGAAAGGATTGTCATTTCCCTTTTAAGAACGACATCGGCACTCGCTGCCGAGAACTCGTCGAGAAGCACTTGGTCGCCACAGATGCCCAGGCGGGTGCCTGCCGCAACATTAGGAAGCTCCACCTTTGTCCAAGCGTCGGTGCTGAGTGCAGGGACAGTCACCTCATACTTGTCACCCTTAGTCACAGTGCCGTCGGAGGCAACTGTGCAGGTGTAGAATGACACCGAACCTTCAGCAGCGCTCTGCTTCACGTAGATGCTTGCATCTCCGGTGATTGCCGGAGTCACAATCATGTCGGTCATTGTCTGCGAGTTCTCGTCCCAAGAATCATAAAGAGTTTGAGAGCCGACCTTCAAGCATGCGCCGTCATCGCCATAACCGCCCGTTTTCTGAGCGAAGTACTCGACAAACGAAGGCGTGCTCCAAGAGTCGGCCTGAAACCTGTCAACATAGTGCGCCCAACCCGGAGGGGCAAACGACGACACCAATTTTTCCGACCCCAGACCCGAAAAATCATAGGTGTAAGGAGCCACCACGTCGGCTCTCGCAACAGAAAAACCTAAAGCGAGAGCCAACATTGTTAATAAATAAGTAAACTTTCTCATAAAAATATATTTAAAGAAATAAATAATTCCTATTACTTCTTTTTAGATGTGCAAATATAGAAATTTGCTATCAAATTGCCAATTTTTTGCGAATTTTTCTGAAGAAATATTATCACAAATCGCCTTTTTCTGCACAATCATCCGTCTTCGCATAAAAAAAACAGACATTTTGCGCCTCCCGCACCTTTCTATTGAATAACCTCGCCTTTTTCAAAGTTTTTGTGTAAGTTTGCAACAGAATTAGCAAACAAGAACATATATGAATCCTATCGTAAGCATCATTATGGGCAGCACATCGGACATGCCAGTGCTCGAGAAAGCCGCCAAACTACTTGATGAATTTGAAATTCCATTTGAAATCAACGCCCTTTCAGCGCACCGCACACCGCAGGAAGTGACCGACTTCGCCAACAACGCCAGCAAGCGCGGGCTGAAAGTGATTATCGCCGCAGCGGGCATGGCCGCGCACCTGCCTGGCGTTATCGCCGCCCAGACCACAGTGCCAGTGATCGGTGTCCCCATCAAGTCCACGCTCGAGGGTATGGACGCCCTGCTCGCAATCGTGCAGATGCCTCCGGGCATCCCAGTGGCAACCGTGGGCATCAACGCCGGTCTCAACGCCGCTATTCTTGCCGTGCAGATGCTATCACTCACCGACGAGCGCATCGCCGCGCGTTTTGCGGAATACAAGCAGGGTCTTGCCAAGAAAATCGTGAAAGCCAACGAAGACCTTGCCCGCATTTCGTATAAGTTCAAGACAAACTAAGCATCTTCCAGCTATGAACGACTTCAACTACCGCCGCCGTCACTCTTCGACAGTGCAGATAGGCAACGTGCCGCTTGGAGGCGACAATCCGATACGGATACAGTCGATGACATCGACCTCGACGCTCGACACCGACGCCAGCGTGGCGCAATGCCGCCGCATCTTCGACGCAGGCGCCGACTATGTGCGCCTGACCGCACAAGGAGTGCGCGAGGCGCACAATATCGGTGAAATCCGCGCCGCCCTCCATGCCGCAGGCTACACCAAGCCGCTTGTCGCCGACATCCATTTCAACCCCAAAGCCGCATTCGAGGCAGCCGCCACGACCGACAAGGTGCGCATCAATCCCGGCAACTTTGTCGATGCCGCGCGCACGTTCAAGAAATTGGAGTATACCGACGAGGAGTATGCCGCGGAACTTGAGAAGATACGCCGTGCCGTGGTGCCTTTTCTCGCCATCTGCCGCGAACACCACACGGCAGTGCGCCTCGGCGTGAACCACGGGTCGTTGTCAGACCGCATCATGAGCCGCTACGGCGACACCCCTGCCGGAATGGTTGAGTCGGCAATGGAGTATCTGCGGATATTCCGCGAGGAGAATTTCAACGACGTGGCAATATCCATCAAGGCCTCCAACACGGTGATCATGGTTGAGACCGTGCGCCGCCTCGTGGCGGAGATGGACCGCGAGGACATGCACTATCCGCTGCATCTCGGTGTGACCGAGGCTGGCGACGGCGAGGACGGCCGCATAAAGTCGGCTGTGGGCATCGGCACACTGCTCGCCGAAGGCATCGGCGACACTGTGCGCGTGTCGCTGAGCGAGGAGCCGGAACTTGAAATCCCCGTGGCGCGCAAACTGGTTGACTACATCACCGCCCGCGAAGGCCACGCCCCGATCAACGGATGCTTCGCCAAGGCCTACAACCGCATCGCTCCCGAACGCCGTCCCACAAACGCCGTGGGAAGCATCGGCGGGCAAAACGTGCCGGTAGTAGCCACCGCATTGAGTCCAGCCGACGTGGCGGCAATCGCGACGAAACCCGATTTCTTCCTCTCCGACGTGAATTGGAAAGCGGTCGATGCCTCCGACAAGTCCGAAGGCTTCAGCGATGACGACGTGCTGCTCCTCACAAGCCACCACGCCAACCCCGTGGGCGAAATCGAGGCATTCATCCACCGTCTGTGGGACAACGGCTGCAAAGCCCCCGTAGTGGTGCGCATGAGTTATGACGACGCCAACGAGGAAGACGTGCAGGTAAAAGCCGGAGCCGACTTCGGTGCACTTCTGCTCAACGGCCTCGTAGACGGAATCGTGCTTGACGCGCCCAACCTGCCCAACAACGCCGATGCCGTGGCATACTCGTTCGGCATCCTTCAGGCGGCACGCCGACGCACCACAAAAACAGAATACATCTCATGTCCGAGCTGCGGCCGCACCCTCTACGACCTGCAACACGCCGTAAAGGAGATAAAAGCTGCCACTTCGCATCTTAAAGGCTTGAAAATAGGCATTATGGGATGCATTGTCAACGGTCCGGGCGAGATGGCCGACGCCGACTACGGATATGTGGGCGCCGCCGTGGGAAAAGTGAGCCTCTACAAAGGCAAGGAGTGCGTGGAACGCAACGTGCCTCAGGACGTCGCGCTCACGCATCTGATCGACCTTATAAAAGCCAACGGCGACTGGACCGAACCTAAGCAACAATAGATTTATGAATACACCTAAAAACGTCATAGACAACTTTGTAAACGTGGGTATAGCCAAAGCGCAACTGCGTGGCGGCAAACTGATGCTGCTGTCGATGATGGCAGGCGCCTACATAGCCATCGGCGGCGTGCTGTCGGTGGTGGCAGGCTTCGGATTTCCCGAACTTACAGCGGGCAACCCGTCGCTGCAGCGTCTGCTCAGCGGCGCGGCGTTTCCCATCGGACTTATCCTTGTGGTGATTCTCGGCGCAGAACTCTTCACCGGCAACAACGCCGTCCTGATGCCCGCCGCCCTGCAGGGCAAAATATCGCCGTGGGCAGCCGTGCGCAACTGGGTTGCCGTCTATCTCGGCAATTTTATGGGCGCGCTGCTCTTCACGATGCTTTTCGTATATGCCGTCGGACTCACCGCCGCAGAACCTTACCACGGCGCTGTGCAACGCATCGCCGAAGCGAAAGTTGCGATGCCGTGGCACGTCGTGCTGCTCAAAGGCATCGGAGCCAACTGGTTTGTCTGCCTCGCCGTGTGGCTCGCCGCCTCGGCAAAGACGATGCTGGCCAAAATGGCTGGCTGTTGGCTGCCCGTGATGGCATTCGTGGCACTCGGCTACGAACACTCCATCGCCAACATGTTCTTCATTCCGATAGGAATGCTTGAGGGCGCCGATGTGACCCTGCACCAATTCTTCATAGCCAACCTGCTGCCGGCAACCATCGGCAACATCATTGGCGGAGCGTTGCTCGTGGGCACAGCCTACACCTACGTAAACCGCTCAAAATAAGGACGCAGCCCTTTAAGACATCCGAAAATCCCTCAATGAGGGATTTTTTTTGTGTTTTCATCCCTCAATGAGGGATTTTTTAGTATATTTGCGCAAACTTATTAATAATTAATGGTATGATAGACACAAGACTATATGAGTATATGCACGAACAGTTGCGGATGACACCAAAGGAATTCACCCGCTACAAATATCATGAAATTGATTGGGCATCGCGCCTTGTCGGCATCGTAGGTCCTCGAGGAGTCGGCAAATCAACAATGGTTTTGCAATGGATTATCAACCATCCCGAATCCCACAGTCTTTATGTTTCAGCCGACAATCTGTATTTCTCATCACACACATTGGTAGACCTTGCCGACGATTTCATCAAAGAGGGAGGCTTGCGTCTGTTTATAGACGAAGTGCATAAATACCCAGGCTGGAGCCGCGAGCTTAAACAAATCCACGACAGCCACCCATCCCTAAAGACCGTTTTTACCGGCTCTTCCGTCCTTGACATCAAGCAAGGAGAGTCCGACCTGAGCCGCCGAGCCCTTGTCTACGACATACAAGGATTGTCATTTCGAGAATTTGCAGAATTGTTTCATAAAGTGAAGAGTGATGTCTATTCACTTGACGACTTGCTGGAACACCGAGTCGAATTTCCAGTCGAGCATCCGCTGCCAATGTTTCGCGAATACCTGACATTCGGATATTACCCGTTTGCCTTAGAGAACGGCTTCAATATCCGAATCAACCAAGTCATAGACCAAACCATAGAAGTCGACATCCCACAATTTGCCAACATGAACGCCTCAACAGCAAGAAAGCTCAAACAACTTCTGTCGGTAGTCGCAGAGTTGGCGCCATGCAAGCCCAATGGGACAAATCTTGCCACAGAGATAGGTATCAGCAAGAACAACATCAACGACTATCTTGTGTATCTTGAGAAGGCCGGTATGATCAGTCTTCTTCTCGACGACACATCCGGTCTGCGCAAACTTGGGAAAGTGGAGAAATTGTACATCGACAACCCTTCACTGATGAACGCACTCGCAAAAGGCACACCCGACACAGGCGCCGTCAGAGAGACGTTCTTCTACAACCAGACAAGGGTCAGACACAATGTTGTCGCATCACGAGTGTCGGATTTCACAATAGGTAAATACACTTTTGAAATCGGAGGCAAAAAGAAAGGCAAACGACAAATTGAAGGAATAGAAAATGGCTTCATTGTGCGCGACGACATCGAGACAGGCCACGGCATAGTTGTCCCGTTATGGCATTTCGGCCTGCTTTATTGAACATTTTAAAGCCACAACTTGTTATAACATATTGATAACTTAATAAATCGCTTACAATGAAAGAACTTAAAGGAACAAAGACAGAAGCCAACTTGGCAGCGGCCTTCGCAGGCGAATCGCAGGCAACCAACAAGTATACCTATTACGCATCAAAGGCAAAAAAAGACGGATATGTACAGATAGCACAACTGTTTGAAGAAACGGCGGGCAATGAGCGCGAACACGCCAAACTGTGGTTCAAGCTGCTTCACGGCGGCGCCGTGCCAGGCACAATGGAGAACCTTGCCGACGCAGCAGCCGGCGAAAACTATGAGTGGACCGACATGTATGCCACCTTCGCCAAAGAGGCACGCGAAGAGGGATTCGACCATATAGCGAAACTGTTTGAAGGGGTGGCGGCAATTGAGAAACGCCACGAAGAACGCTACCGCAAGTTGTTGAAAAACATCGAGGACAAGGTGGTGTTCTCACGCGACGGCGACTGCATCTGGCAGTGTCTCAACTGCGGTCATATCCACATCGGCAAAGAGGCACCCGAGGTTTGCCCCGTATGCGCGCATCCGAAGGCCTATTTCGCCCTTGTCGCCGACAATTACTAATCTCCACGCACAATAACAAGGGGCTGTGTCGTAATTGAGTTTAACGACACAGCCCCTTGTTTTACAGTTGGAGTAGATTGTCAGAGTTTCGACTCTGTTTCTGTAACTATCGCATCATCTGCGGTGCAGCAGTCAAGACTTCCTTCTTTGGCTTGGATACAGATGTAGACCATCGGTTCGTTGCTATTGTTCTTGTGATTGCGGGAAGCCCCTGTGGAGACTCTCACGACAGAGCCGGAAGCGATAGGGAAAGTATCTCCATCAACTTGGAATGTGCCCTCTCCCGAAAGGAAGATGTAAACTTCCTCGTTGCCTTTGTGTGCATGGAAAAACGGTACAGCTTGACCCGGGTCGAGAGTGCCCAATGACACCTCGGCACCAGTGAGACCGAGCACTTCTTTCAGGAATGCTTTGCCAGAGAAGTCGGCCACATTGCCGACAGTGGCATGGGCGAATTTATCGCCCACGTTGAGTTTCTTTGTTTCGCTCATTTCTTGCTTGGATTTATATTTGTTATTAACTTTGCATTTGTAATGCACTATCTTTTTGATAGCGCAAAGTTATGACAGTTTGCCATAAAATGCAAGACGTTACGCATAAGCAATTTAGTTACTTTAGGGTAACTAACACTGAAAATCAACGAGAAAAAAATGGAAGAATTGATAAACCTCAAATCCGCAACCGCCCTCATAAGATGACACAGAGGTCAAAAAGGTAGCGA
>OCPX01000597.1_pt1 | contig 34407 bp, 33 predicted proteins | sample 1538771 | NCBI WGS metagenome assembly OCPX01 (sample SAMN04571725, study PRJEB22368) | human gut metagenome | biome: human gut; material: stool | host: Homo sapiens | place: Luxembourg | collected 2012-11-01 | reverse complement strand
GCATCCCAGTCCAGCACACGGCGGGCATCGCCCATCTTGTCGTCGATGTCGCGGGCATGGGGGATGCCCTTGGCGATGTCAGCGGCATGGGCGGCGATCTTGGAAGCCACGATGCCCTGCTTCACATCGTCCACATTGGGCAGTGCCAGATGCTCGGCGGGGGTCACATAGCACAGGAAAGCTGCACCGCTGGCCGCTGCCACTGCGCCGCCGATGGCGGCCGTGATGTGGTCGTAGCCGGGGGCGATGTCGGTGACGAGGGGTCCCAGCACATAGAAGGGTGCACCCATGCAGATGCTCTTCTGCACTTCCATGTTGGCGGCGACCTGATTCAGGGGCACATGGCCGGGGCCTTCGACCATGACCTGCACGTTGTGGGCCCAGGCGCGCTTGGTCAGCTCACCCAGACGGACCAGCTCCTCGATCTGGCAGACGTCGGTGGCATCGGCCAGGCAGCCGGGGCGGCAGGCATCGCCCAGCGAGACGGTCACATCGTGCTCCTCGCAGATGTCCAGGATCTCATCGAAGTGCTCGTAGAACGGGTTCTCATTGCCGGTCATGCACATCCAGGCAAAGACCAGCGAGCCGCCGCGGCTGACGATGTTCATCTTCCGCTTGTGGGTACGGATCTGCTCGATGGTCTTGCGGGTGATACCGCAGTGCAGGGTGACGAAGTCCACGCCGTCCTCTGCGTGTAGGCGGACCACATCCACGAAGTCCTGCGCCGTCAGGGTGGCGAGGTCACGCTGGTAGTGGATGACCGAATCATACACCGGCACGGTGCCGATCATGACCGGGCACTCGTGGGTCAGCTTCTGGCGGAAGGGCTGGGTGTTGCCGTGGCTGGACAGATCCATAATGGCCTCTGCGCCCATGTTCACGGCGCTCATCACCTTCTGCATCTCGATGTTGTAATCCTTGCAGTCGCGGGAGACGCCCAGATTGACGTTGATCTTGGTGCGCAGCATGCTGCCGATGCCCTCCGGGTTCAGGCAGGTGTGGTGCTTGTTGGCCGGGATGGCGACTTTGCCCTCGGCCACCAGCTGACGGATCTCCTCCGTGGTGCGGTACTCCTTCTGGGCGACGATCTCCATTTCCTTGGTCACGATGCCCTTGCGGGCCGCGTCCATCTGTGTGGTGTAATTCTGCATCTTGTTACCTCCAGTTTGACAAGTCGATACGCTCTTGCTCTTTTTTTCTATCGTTACGAAAGAGCCGGACTTCGCCCATCAAACGGGTGGTTTCCGGCGCCTCCGCAGACAAACCCTGCGGTGTTCATGTCAAAACTCCTTTGCATGAAGTCTGTTCCGGCAGAAGGTGGTGCCCCCGGTCTGCCGAGATGATAATTTCCTCCCTACAACCTCTCCGTCATTGCTTCGCAATGCCACCTCCCCTTGTAGGGGAGGCCTTGGCAGTCCTTGCAAAGTCTCCGGTTTCGTCAGAGGCTCCCCTACCAGGGGAGCTGTCGAGCGGATGCGAGACTGAGAGGTTGTACAAAGGACAACTTTATAACTGTTCTACCAATGCTCTCAATTCCCTGCACTCGGCCTCGATGTCCTTAGCCGCGAAGATGGCGCTGACCAGCGCCACACCGGCCTCGCCGCAGTGGGCAAGGCTGAGCAGATTCTGCTTATGAATGCCGCCGATGGCGACCACCGGGATGGGGACCGCCGCGCAGATGGCCCGCAACGTCTCTTTGGGCAGGGCGGTCACATTCGTCTTGGTGGCGGTCGCAAACATGGCCCCGCAGCCCAGATAGTCCGCACCGGCTTCCACAGCGGCTCTGGCTTCGGCCACATTGTGGGCCGACACGCCGATGATGGCCTCCGGGCCAAGGATGCGCCGGGCTTCGGCAGGGTCCATGTCCTCCTGCCCCAGATGCACACCGTTGGCCCCGCACTGCCTGGCCAGCGCCACATTGTCGTTCAGAATGAACGGCACGCCGTACCGTTTGCAGAGGGCGGAGATCTCCAGCGCCTCTGCCAGAATGGCCGCGTCGCCCAGATCTTTTTCCCGCAGCTGCACACAGGTGGCCCCGCCCTTCAAGGCAGCTTCCACCTGCTGGGGCAGGGTCTGTTCGCCCACCCAGGCGCGGTCGGTCACGGCATAGAGCCGCAGCATCTCAGCAGTACAGTTCATCGTTTGCTCCTTGGTCAAGTTGTTCGCCGGTCAGGTTGGACACGGCATCCATCAGATACATGCGCAGCGTTCCGGTGCCCTCTTCGCCGGTCAGGCGGGCAGCGGCAGTCTCGCCGCAAAGGCCCATCGCACAGACGGCGGCGGCCGCCGCGGCCAGCGGGCGGTCGGGGTTGGCCCCCACGAAAGCCGCCGTCAGGACCGACAACATACAGCCCGCCCCGGTCACCCGCCGCAGCAGCGGGGTGCCGTTGCGGAGGATGTGGGTCGTCTTCCCGTCCGTCACGATGTCCTCGGCCCCGGTCACTGCCGCGACGCAGTGGTGCTGCGCGGCAAACTGCTCAGCCAGCGGCCGCAGGGCCTCCGGCGGCAGGGTCTTGCCGGCATCCACCCCGCGCGAGACCTGCGCAAGCCCGCTCAGCGCCTGCAGCTCCGAGGCGTTGCACCGCAGCACGGTGACGGGCACTTCCCGCAGCACCTCGGCCGCGATGCTCTGGCGGAACTGCGATGCGCCCACGCCCACCGGGTCAAAGACCACCGGCAGGCCCAGCCGGGCGGCGGTGCGGCCCGCTTTGACCATGGCCTCGGCCTTGCGGGGGTTCGGGGTGCCCAGACTCAGGCAGAGAGCCCGGCTCAGCGCCGTGATCTCCTCCACCTCCTCCGGGTCATCCGCCATGATGGGCGACGCCCCGGCCGCCAGCACGATGTTGGCGCAGTCGTTGGCGCTGACGAGATTCGAGATGCAGTGGACGAGGGGCGAGGTTTCCCGCACCCGGTCGAAAAGAGCTCCAAACGCTGTCACGGTGCCCTCCTCAGCTCAGGCTGGTCTGCATGGAGCGCAGAGCGCCGGAGCGCTGCAGCGCGGCCAGCAGCACACCTGCAATGACCGCACCGCCTGCGGTCGAGACGAGGAAGGGCACGATGTAGGCATAGAATGCGATATCGCCCGCGCTCTTGCCCATCAGCAGGATGGCCACCGGGTAGGCGCACAGTCCGCCCAGAATGGAGGTGCCGAACACCTCACCCACCAGGGTGGGCAGCAGCTTTTCGGTCTTGTGGTAGACGATGCCGCACAGCAGGGCACCGAACATGCTGCCGGGGAAGGCCATCAGGCTGCCCAGGCCCAGCAGGTTGCGCAGCAGCGAGGCCACGAAGGCCACGCCGATGCCGTAGTAGGGGCCCAGCAGCACAGCGCACAGGATGTTGACCATGTGCTGCACCGGGGCGCATTTGCTGCCAAAAATGGGGAAGCTGAACACGCTGCCCACAACGGCCAGGGCGCAGAGCATCCCGGCCAGAGCCAGCTTTTTCGTAGAGAGTGCTTTCATGAGGATTCCTCCTATTGCAAAGCGGTCGAGACTTTCTGGTCTCCTCTCACGCCGGAACACGGCTTCCCATCGCGTCGATTCAAGGCCCAGGGCGCTCCCCCTCGGCCCGGAGCCGCCCACAAGGCGGCTGCGGCAGAAAACAAAAACAGGAGCTCCCTCTGCGGAAGCCCCTGTGAAAACGCATCGTGATGACTTCCTACGGCGGCATTATCCGCATCAGGTAAAAGGGTCGAAGTTTGAGCACTTCCTCTCAGCCCGCATGACGAGCTCCCCTGTATTTTGTTGTCGGGAGTATTCTACACCCATCGTGCCAAAATTGCAAGAGGCAGTTTCCTTTTGCAGTGCTTCTGTGCTATACTAGGGATAGTTCCGCAACCGAAACCACTTCAAAGGAGATTTGGAATATGGGTCTTGTAAAAGCTGCAATGAACGCGGCCTCCGGCGTGATGGCCGACCAGTGGAAAGAGTTTTTCTATTGCGATGCCCTCCCGGCCGAAGTGCTGGCCGTCAAGGGGCAGAAGCGCACCGACCGTCGCTCTGCCAACAAGCACGGCAATGAGAACATCATCTCCGACGGCTCCGTCGTGGCCGTGGCTGAGGGCCAGTGCGCTCTGATCGTGGAGCAGGGCAAGGTGGTGGAGCTGTGCGCCGAGCCGGGCGAGTACACCTACAGCACCGGCACCCAGCCCTCCCTGCTCAGCGGCGGGCTGAAGGACATCGACGGCGTCTTTGCCGAGATGGGCAAGCGGTTCGGCTTTGGCGGGCAGGCCGCCGCCGACCAGCGCATCTACTACATCAACACCAAGGAGCTGGTGGGCAACAAGTACGGCACCCCCAACCCGGTGCCCTTCCGGGTGGTGGACCAGCGCGCCGGCATCGACCTCGACATCGCCATCCGCTGCTTTGGCGAGTACAGCTACCGCATCGTCAACCCCATCCTGTTTTACACCAACGTCTGCGGAAATGTGGAAAACGCCTACACCCGCGACGCGCTGGACGGTCAGCTCAAGACCGAGCTGATGACCGCCCTGCAGCCCGCTTTTGCCCGCATCAGCGAACAGGGCATCCGCTACTCCTCCCTGCCCTCCCACACCACCGAGCTGGCGGACGCCCTCAACCAAGCCCTCAGCGCCAAGTGGAGTAAGCTGCGCGGCATCGAGATCGTCTCGCTGGGCGTGTCCGGCGTCAAGGCCAGCGAAGAAGACGAACGGATGATCAAGGACCTGCAGCGCAGTGCCGCCTTCATGGACCCCACCCGCGCCGCCGCCCATCTGGTGGGCGCACAGGCCGCTGCCATGCAGGCGGCTGCCTCCAACACCGCCGCCGGCCCGGCCATGGCCTTCATGGGGGTCAATCAGGCGGCAGCGGCGGGCGGTGTCAACGCCCAGACCCTCTACCAGATGGGGGCCCAGCAGCCCGCAACGCCTGCCGCCCCGGCTTCCGGCTGGACCTGCGCCTGCGGTCAGACCGGCAACACCGGCAAGTTCTGCACCGCCTGCGGCAAGCCCCGGCCCGAAGCGCCCACCGTCTGGGTGTGCAGCTGCGGCGCAAAGAACAGCGGCAAATTCTGTTCCGAGTGCGGCAAGCCGAAGCCCGCAGGCAAGTGCCCGAACTGCGGCTTCACCCCTGCCGACCCGGCCCACCCGCCGAAGTTCTGCCCGGAATGCGGCAGCCCCTTCGGCGCATGAGAGAGGCATCCTGAATGGCTGATAAAGTAACAAATTACCAATGCCCGGCCTGCACCGGCCCCCTGCATTTCGACAGCGCCACCGGCAAGCTCGTCTGCGACTACTGCGGCTCGGCGTATGAGGTGGCAGACATCGAGGCGCAGTACGCGGCCAAGCAGGAAAAGGCCGACTCCGCCGCCGAGGCAGACCAGAAAAAGGCGGCGCGGCGCAAAGCAGCCGCTCCCGTCTGGGATGAGATGGAGGCTGCCAGCCTGACCAGCTACACCTGCACCACCTGCGGGGCTGAGCTTGTCTGCGACGCCACCACCGCCGCCACCAACTGTCCCTACTGCGGCAACCCCACCGTGCTGGGCGGCAAGCTCTCCGGCAAGCTCAAGCCGGAGTACATCCTGCCCTTCAAGCTGGACAAGAATGCCGCCATCGCCCAGCTGACCCACTACTATAAAGGCAAAGCTTTTCTGCCCAAGGCGTTCAAGAGCCAGAACCACATCGCTGAGCTGCAGGGCGTCTACGTCCCTTTCTGGCTCTACGATGCCGAGGCCGATGCGCGGGGCAGCTACGAGGGCCTGACGACCGAGAGCCACCGCGAGGGCGACTACAACGTGACCACCACCCAGCACTACGACGTCCGGCGCGAGGGCACCGCCGTCTTCACCCGCGTTCCGGTGGACGGCTCCAGCAAGATGCCCAACGCCCACATGGACGCCATTGAGCCGTTTGATTACAGCGAACTGAAGCCCTTTTCCACTGCGTATCTGCCGGGCTTTCTGGCCGACCGCTACGACGAGGACTCCAACGCCTGCGCCGAGCGGGCCCGCACCCGGATGCTGAACTCCACGACCCAGGCCCTGCACGAGACCACCCACGGCTATTCGGAGGTCAACACCCTGCACGAGGACATCAACCTCAGCAAGCTCAAGGTGCATTACGCCCTGCTGCCGGTCTGGATGCTCCACACCCGCTGGAAGGACAACGACTTTCTCTTCGCGATGAACGGCCAGACCGGGCGGCTCATCGGCGACCTGCCTGTGGACAAAGCCAAAGTGGCCGCGTGGTTCGCCGCCATCAGCCTGCCGCTGATGGCCTTCCTCACCTGGCTGCTCTACTTATAAGGAGGTGCGCAGAATGAATCCTCACACCCATTGCCTGCGCAGCCTCTGCGCATTCCTTGCCGCTCTGGTCCTTGCGGCCTGTCTCGCCTGCCCGGCACTGGCCGACGCACCCCTTGTGCGGGATGAGTACGGCCTGTTCGACGCCGACACCCTCGCCCAGCTGGAATCCAGCGCCGAGGACGCTTCCGCCGGGCATGACTGCGACGTCTATTTCCTCACGGTGAACAGCATCGGCGACACCGACCAGCGCGCCTACGCCAAGAACTATTATGTGCAGAACGACCTTGGCTCCGGCAACGGAAAAAGCGGCATCCTCTTCATGATTGCCCTCGGCTCCCGCAAGTACGTCACCATCACCTACGGCGGGGGCGTCACCGCCTTTACCGACTACCGCATCGAGCAGCTGGAAGACGAGGTCGTGCCCCTGCTGTCGGACGGCGACTACGCCGACGCTGCCCAGACCTACATCGACCTCTGCGCCAGCACACTGGACTTCTACGCCGAGAACGGCGAGCCGCTGGATTACGACAACGACCCGGACGGCGGCCTCGGCCTGATCGGCATCCTCATCGTGGTGGGCATCCCGATGCTCATCGCCGCCGTGGTCTGCGGCATCCTGTACAGCCGGATGAAGACGGCCCAGCTCAAGACCGAGGCCGACGACTACATCGGTGCCGGGCTCAAGCTGCGGGTCAAGACCGACCGCTACACCCACACCGACCGCGTCGAGGTCTACGACCCGCCCCAGCCCGAAAGCGACTCCGGCGGTTCCACCACCGACAGCGACGGCTTCGGCGGCTCGTCGGGCGGTTCCTTCTGAAAACCCAAAAAGGTGTTGCTGCAAGAAATTCGCAGCAACACCTTTTTTATTGTTCGTTGAGTTCCGCTGCTTCCAGCACCGTGACACCCTCGGCGGCAAATGCGCGGGTCAGCGCCTGTGCAAGGCCGGGTCCACAGGGTCGTGCAGGGTGATCTGATAGCGGCAGATCACCTGATTGGCGCGGCAGTAATACACGATGCCCTGAAAAACGGCGCACTGCGTCTCATTCAATCAGTTCACCCCGCGTTATCCGCCAGATAATCTGCCACGTCCGCGATGGTCACAAAGTTGCGCAGCTCCTTTTCGGGGATGCGCAGACCAAAGGTCTCTTCCAGATCCGCCACAATGGTCAGGATCTCCATCGAGGACAGGTCGAGGTCGTCCATCAGGACGCTGTCTTCGTTCACGTCCTCCGGGCTGATCTCTGCCACGTCCTCCAGGACCGCGAGGATCTGGGATACGATTTCTGCTCTTTGCATCAAAAAATCTTCCTTTCCATGATGGATTTCAGCGTCGCAGCGCAAGGGGATGCCCCGCGCGGCCCGGTTTTCCCATTCTGGTCCCGGCCTGTACCGACGTCATGCAGTTTTATAATACCCGTTTTTCAGGGGAATTGCAATATTTCGCCGTACAGCTTTACAGATTTTCTACAAATGCGCTCTTACTTGCGCAGCAGCTTGCCCATGGCATTGCGGGGCAGCGGCTCTGCGGTGCACTCCACCGCGCTGATGCGCTTGTACAGCGGCAGGGTGCGGTTCAGCTCGGTGACGAAGGCGCGGACGGTCTGCTCCTTGTCCGGCTCGCAGCAGATGACGGCACCGATCTTCTTGCCCATCTCCTTGACGACGCACTCCTTGATGTCAGCGCACTTGCCCAGCAGCTTCTCCAGCTCTTCGGGGCTGACGTTCTCGCCGCTGTCCAGGATGATGAGGTTCTTCCTGCGGCCGGTGATGTAGTAGAAGCCGTCCTCGTCCACGCGGGCCAGATCGCCGCTGTGGAGCCAGCCGTCCTTGTCGATGGCCTCGGCGGTGGCCTCCGGGTCCTTGTAGTAGCCCAGCATGACGACATCGCCGCGGACGCAGATCTCATCGGTCTCATCCAGCTTGATCTCGCAGAAGCCGTCCGGCTTGCCCAGAGCGCGCAGATGCTCGCCCTCCTGCGCGATGTTCAGCAGGCCATAGCCGGCCAGCTCGGTCATGGAGTAGCACTGATTGATGTAGAAGCCGTGGGCGATGAGGTAGCTCAGGATCTCCGGGTCGAGGATGGCAGAAGAGCAGCTCAGGTTCCACAGGCCGTTCAGCTTGTCCTGATTGCCGCGGCGGATCTCATTGTAGATCATCTCCACCAGCACCGGCGGGGTGGACATGGCGTCGCTGTGCATCATGGACATATCGCGGCGCACGTCGCGCGGGTCCGCGCAGAGGTTCAGGGTCCAGCCATGGATGCCGTAGGCGAAGTAGCAGATGAAGCCGGACAGGTGGAACATGGGCACCAGTGTGAAGTGGCTGAAGGGCTTGTCCATATCCTTCGGGGCCAGTTCCTGGGCCTTTCTCATAACGGCCGCCTGGCCAGCAACATACATCCGCACGGCGCTGAAGTAGTTCTTCTCGCTGAGCATGACGCCCTTGCTGCGGCCGGTGGTGCCGGAGGTGAACATCAGCATCATCAGGGCGTTGGGGTCGATGCGGTTGGCCAGCTCGGCCGGGGCGCTGCCCTCATAGGCGTTCATGGGGCGGAGCTTGTCGCCGTAGGCGGCCTTGAGCTCGTCGGCATAGCCGTAGTCGATGCCGTCGGTAAAGATGAGGGCAGGCTCGCTCAGGCCCAGCTCATACTCCAGCTCCGGCCAGGTCTTTTTCTGGTTCAGGGTCACGATGACGGCACCGGCCATCACAGCGCCGAAGGTCACCACACCGTACTCGTAGTTGGTGCGGCTCAGGATGACGATGCGCTGGCCCTTCACATCGGCAACATTTGCCTGCAGATAGCTGGTCATCTTGCGGATGTCCTCCACGAACTGGCCGTAGGTCTTCTCCTGCACGGTCTTGGTAGCGTCGTCCACCCAGCGGAATGCCGGGCGCTCGGCGTATTTTTCCTGCATGGCAACGATCATATCATAGACCGTCCTCGGCATGTCTTTTTCAGCAACAACGGCGCAGCACTCTTCTCTGGTCATATTTTATACACTCCTTGTTTGTTTGGCGTTTTTTCCAATGAATCCCGCTTTTTGGCAAAGTTTGGGGGCTGTGGTTCTCAGTATACCGCATTCCGGAGCTGAATGCAAGTTTTAATTGCACAAATATGCAACATAAGCTTGCATCCAACTTGTGCAGACAGATGGGATTTGCTCCCATTCATTGCGCAGGGGCAGCGGGTGTGGTACACTTTTTCTGCACCAGGAGGGCTTTTTGCAGGCTGTCCGTCTTTGATTGACAGAACCTCAAAAAAGCATTATACTTATTTATAACGATTTTGTAACTTTTAACATCTTGCGCCCGAATTCGGCATCTGCCACTCCCCCGGTGATCTCGGCGCAAAGGAGGGCATTTCATGGAGGGTACCAAACCCCGCACAGCCAATTCATTGGGCATGTTTGATTTTCTCAAGGGCATCGGAATGCTGACCATCGTGTTCGCACACTCCGCCGAGCTGTATCCGGTGGGTGCCACGACGACCATCACGCCCATGACCTTTTATCTGTTCGCCTACCGGGAGTCACTGATGGCGGCGTTCTACATCGCCAGCGGCTACGGCTTCCGCAAGCGGTCCATTGGCAAGTGCATCGACCAGCAGTTCAAAACGCTGCTCAAGCCCTACCTTTATACCGGGCTTGCCACGACGTTCTTCCATTTTCTCATCCACTATCTCACTTTCGGCTCGGTCGAGGGCGCTGCCCGAGAGACCCTCAAGGTCTTCGGCGGTTTTGCGCTGGGCCTGCCCCATACCTCCATCTATGCCGGGCAGACATTCTTCTCCTGCGGACCGATGTGGTATCTGCTCTCGCTGATGATCGCGTGGATCCTGCTGGACGTCATCCTGAACATCTTCCCCGAACCATACATACCCTGGGCCGTGCTGGGCACCATGTTGTTGGGCTGGGGCATCTGCATCACCTGGGAGGTCCCCTTCTGCATCGGCCAGGGCATGGTCACGGTTCCGGCGCTCTACGTCGGGTATCTGGCCAAGCAGCACAAGATCTTCGACAGGCCCCTGTCCTGGAAGCTCAAGCTCGGCATGATCGCCTCGGCGCTGGCTGTGGCGGGCCTTGTGCTGGCCACCCAGAGCACCGACTGCGTCTCGATGGCCGAATGGACCTTCGGCCCCGTGAGCATCCTGCTGGATGCGATGACCGGTCTGGGTATGCTGTCGCTGCTGCTCTTCTTCCAGCGCCATGTGGACAATTTCATCACCCACGGCGTGCAGGCCATCGGCCAGCGGTCGCTGTACATCTTCTGCATTCACACCGTGGAGCTCACCGCCATCCCCTGGTATCTGATGGCGCAGAAGTTTGTGGGCCGGGAGGCTCTGGGCCTTGTGACCCACTTTGCGGTGTCCATGGGTTCGATCCTGCTGATCTGCGAGCTGCTGCTCCGCCGCCGCGACTGGAAGCTCCAGCGCACCGCTGCCCGGAATGCGGCCGCCCGACGTGCGGACCCGGCACAGCGGCGTTATGCGGCCCGACACTGAATTTTTGCGGGGTCTCCCCGCTGAAGTGAATTTATATAAAATGAGGAGAATCCGGTTATGAACAACGAAGCTCCTGCCTCTACGGCTGCCCTGCAGGCCCGCATCGCGGACCTCGAACAGCAGCTCAAGCTCTCGGACGAGGGCGTCTCCCGTCTGGCAGAACGCTGCCTTGGGCTGGAACAGGAAGTGCAGTCCTACCTTGCGGCCCATCCCCAGAACGAGAAGCACACCGACTCCCCCGCTCTGCTGCAGCCCACCCTCTATTTCGATGCGGGCTTCGGCTTTTCGGAGAAAGACACCCTCACCGCCCCGGACTATGAGGTGGACGAGCTGACGGGTGTCGTCATCGCGACCTTTGAGCTGCCCGTGACCGCCCGCGCCCTGCGGCTCGATCCGGGCGAGCTGCCCTGCTGCATCACCAACCTGAGCCTTTCGGACGACCGGGTGCTCTGCCGCCCGGCCAACGGCCTGACTCTGCCCAGCGACAGCACCCTCTTCCTCGACCGCGACCCCAACTATCTGCTGGACGGTGTGACCCATTTCCCCGCCGGGATGAAGCTGGGCGTCTCCTACCATTACTGCCCGCTGGAAACACTGGCCGACAAGCCGCTCTTCAACACCGTGCTGGAGGGCCTCCAGTTCTACCAGAAGACCAGAGACAGCGAGGCCCAGCACATCGCCGGCCTCAACGATCAGATCGCCGCACAGCAGCAGGCTATTGCCGCGCTGCAGCAGCAGATCAGCGAACTGCACCAGAAGAACGCTGAGGCAGAAACCCGCCGTCAGGCCTACGAGACTTCGCTGGAAGGCGTCCTGAACAGCAGCAGCTGGAGGCTGACACGGCCCCTGCGCCGCCTGCTGGGGCTGTTCCGCCACTGAGCCGGGAGGGACGCGCATGTACAACAGTTACACTTCCCTGCAGCGGGAACAGCTGGCAAAGCAGACCTACACCGACACCCAGAGCACCTATCTGCTCGTCTATGCGCCGCTGCGCAGCCGCGTTCTGACGCAGGCTCTGCAGGATCAGCTCCACCGCAAATTCCGTCTGGTAGACCATCTGGCCGGAGAGCTGACCGACGCGGTGGCCGGTGTGCTCCTCGTCAGCGAGGACGTCGCCTGCCTCTCCACCACCCTGACCTATTTCGCCCAGGCCCTGCGGGACGGCGCAGACTACGCCGTCTGCAACGCGGTCTTCGGCTTTTCGGGGCAGACGGCCCTCTACCAGAGCCATGGGCATCTGGCCGAGAACAAGTTCGCCCTCGTCAGCCGCGGCCTGCTGGCCCGCTGCCGCGCCGCCGCGCGGGACCCCGAAAGCGTCACTGAGCTGCTGGCTCTGGCCGCACAGCTCTGCCAGGCTCCGGTCTGCATCCCGCAGGCCCTGCTCCACTACGAGCGGGACATCTGCGCCGAGGATGCCTATTCCGCCTCCGGCAAGCGGGCCTTCGTCATGAGCCATGTGCTGGACATGACCGGTGCCCCCATCGTGCTGGTCAGCGCCGTGCCGGTGCTCCGCAGCATGGGCTATGAGGTCGTGGTCCTCGGCCCGGATGATTCCGGCTCGCTCCAGCTCTTCGTGGATGCCGGAGCCGCCGTCATCACCCGCGCGGGCTGCACCTCCTCGAACGTCCTCTGGGGGCTGGCGCTCTGCGCCGACTTCGTGCTGGCCAACACCGTGGTCGAGGCCCGCGTTATCCGCGCCCTGAGCAACGCGCCGGTGCCGGTGCTCTGGTGGCTCCACGATGCCTTTGCGGGCTACCCCCACATCGCACACCAGATCCCCAAGCACATTGCGCCCAATGTGCAGCTCTACTCGGTCGGCAAACACGCTGCCGCCGCCATGCACTCGGTCCGCCCCCAGTTCGACATCCGCCCCCTCATCTACGGTCTGCCGGATTATGCCGCTGAGGATTTCCCCCGCTGCGACCTGGGCTACCCCGCCGACAAGCCCCTCTTCGCCACGGTCGGCTCGTTCGAGCGCCGGAAGGGGCAGGACATCTTCTGCAAGGCCATCCGTCTGCTGCCCGACGCCGTGCGGGAAAAAGCAACCTTCCTCTTCGTGGGCAAAGCTGCCGACCAAGAGATGATGGACGCCGTCCGCACCCTGACCACCGAACACCCGGCCAACGTCTTCTACTGCAAGCGGCTCAGCCGGGATGAGATCAAGAACCTGATGGAGCAGTGCACCTGCCTCGTCTGCGCCTCCCGCGACGACCCGATGCCCACCTTCGTCACCGAGGGCCTCATCTTTGGCAAACCTTCCATCGTGTCGGAACACACCGGCACCGCCGGTCTCATCACCGAAGGGGTAGATGGTTTCACCTACCCGGACGACGACCCGGAAAAGCTGGCCTCCATTCTGGAGTGGGCCATCCTCCACCCGGAGAAGCTCGCCGCCATGCGGGCCGACTGCCGGAAGCTCTACGAAGCGCACTATTCCAAGCAGTCCTTCGCCGACACTCTCACCGCTGCGGTGAAAGAGCTGACGGAACAACATTAAAATTTTAACTTTTCCTTCGTACAACCTCTCCGTCATTGCTTCGCAATGCCACCTCCCCTTGTAGGGGAGGCTTTGGCAGTCCTCGCAAAGTCAATGGTTTCGCCAGAGGCTCCCCTACCAGGGGAGCTGTCGAGCGTGAGCGAGACTGAGAGGTTGTACGAAGGATTTTTTATCACTTCGCTCAAATTGACAAGAAAAATTTCGTACAAGTTCACAAACCGCTCCGGCTGCTGTGGTATACTGCAACCAACGATTTCGAAAGGAGCCTTCCCTGATGGACCAGTCCACCCCGCAGCAGCCGTCCCGCAAAAAAACGATCCTCTCGCTCACCATTCTGGTGGTGCTCACCGGCATCGTCTTCTGGATCTTCCAGCGCCACTGGGCCGAGATCTCTGCCGCGCTGGCACAGCTGCGCTTCTGGCAGGTGCTGCTCGTGCTGGCCGTGGGCCTGACCTACCCGGTGCTGGAAGGTCTGGTCAGCCGGGTCATCATCCGCAGCCGGATGCCCGGCTTCACCGTGCGGCAGGCACTGGAATCGTCGTTCATGGGCACCTTCGGCAACGTCATCTGCCTGGGTGCCGGTGCCATGCCGATGCAGTCCTACTACCTCTACCGCAGCGGCCTGCCGCTTGGCCCCGGCGTGGGCCTGATGACCCTGCAATACGTCTTCCACAAGACCACCGTTCTGCTTTACGCCACCGTGATGCTGTTGCTGCAGCACCGGTGGCTCGCCGCCAACACCTCCGGCGTGATGAACTATCTGCCCATGGCCTATGCCGTGGTGGCCGTCATCATCGTGGCGCTGGTGCTGGTCTGCGTATCGCCCCTCATCCAGCGGCTGGCCCGCTGGGCGTTGGGCTACCTGCCCAGGACTGACTCCTGGCAGACCCGCCGGGAAAAATGGCTGGAGCAGCTGGACACTCTCGGCACCGAGAGCCGCCACCTCCTCGCCGACAAGGGCCGCTGCATCCAGATCTTCGCGCTGCACACCCTCAAGCTCTTTCTGATGTACACCCTGCCCTATCTCTGCATCCGGTTCATGGGCCTGCCCTGCGGCCTCAGCTTCTGGCAGGTGCAGCTGCTCGCCAGCCTGATGCTCTTCCTCTCCAACGCTCTGCCCAACGTGGCTGGTATGGGTTCCATCGAGACGGCTTTTCTCCTCGTCTTCGGCTCCTTCATGACCCGCGGCGAGGCCATGAGCACCCTGATGCTCTTCCGCATCGCCAGCTACTACTTCGTCTTCGGCTTTTCCGCCGTGGCCTCCCTCTTCGCCCAGAAGCATCTGGACCGGATGGATGCACAGAAATAGACCGTTACAAACAAAAATCGGGGCACACAGGTGGTCAAGCTGTGCGTCCCGTTTTTGTTTTCTGTTTTCGCAAAGGCCGCTGTACCAGAGCCGCCTTTGCCGCGCAGGAGGGGCGGAGCAAACCAGAATGCCGCACCCTGCCAAAAGAAAAAGAGAGTATGGAATGGAGGAATCGGAACCCTTTGCAGAGGGTTTCGCAGCCTTGGTTAGATTTAACTAACCTTGCTGTGACAACAGGATACCATAGTTTGTCATGCCTGTCAAGCCCCGATTTGAATTTTTTTTGCGGAAAAAGCTTTTTCTCCAAAAATTGGACACTTGCACTAAGAAATCTTTCCCGCCTTTGTGTAAAATCCATCCGTTCCCTCTTGCTTTTTGAAAAAAACACTGATATTATATTCTTGAGGCTGCTGGGTGTCTGCATCTGCCTGCGCCTTGCAGCTCATTCGTACGCCCCCAGAAAACCGCCGAGAAGCGGTTTTTCAAAGGCTCATTAGTTAGATCATGCTAACCATCGAGAAAATGGTAAAGAGCAAGGAGGTTCCAATGATCGATTTTGAACAGTGGGAAGGCTTTGAGGGCCGCATCTGGAAAGAGGAAGTCAACGTCCGCGACTTCATCCAGAAGAACTATACCCCGTACGACGGCGACGAGTCGTTCCTGGCCGGCCCCACCGAGGCGACCAACCAGCTGTGGGGAGCTTTGCAGAAGCTCCAGAAGGAAGAGCGCGCCAAGGGCGGTGTGCTGGATATGGAGACGGAGGTCGTCAGCAGCCTGACTTCTTACGGCCCCGGCTACATCGACGAATCGCTGAAGGATCTGGAGCAGATCGTCGGTCTGCAGACGGATAAGCCCCTCAAGCGCGCCTTCATGCCCTACGGCGGCATCAAGATGGCAGAGCAGGCCTGCACCACCTACGGTTACCAGCCCAGCGAAGAGCTGCACAAGATCTTCACCGACTACACCCGCACCCACAATCAGGCCGTCTTCGACGCTTACACCCCCGAAATGAAGAAGGCCCGTCACACCCATATCATCACCGGCCTGCCCGACACCTACGGCCGCGGCCGCATCGTCGGCGACTACCGCCGCGTGGCACTGTACGGCATCGACGCGCTGATCCGGTTCAAGCAGGAAGACCTCGCCAACTGCGGCGACGGCACCATGACCGATGACGTCATCCGCCTGCGCGAGGAGATCGCCCGCCAGATCAGCGCCCTCAAGGGCATGAAGAAGATGGCCGAGGCCTATGGCTACGACATCTCTCAGCCCGCAAAGAACGCCAAGGAAGCCTGCCAGTGGCTCTACTTCGGCTATCTGGCCGCCATCAAGACCCAGAACGGCGCTGCCATGAGCGTGGGCCGCATCTCCACCTTCCTGGATATCTACATCCAGCGCGACCTCGACCAGGGCATCCTGACCGAGAGCGAGGCCCAGGAGCTTATCGACCACATGGTCATGAAGTTCCGCATGGTCAAGTTCGCCCGCATTCCCAGCTACAACCAGCTCTTCTCTGGCGACCCGGTCTGGGCCACCCTGGAAGTGGGCGGCATCGGCATGGACGGCCGCAGCATGGTCACCAAGAACTGCTACCGCTTCCTCCACACGCTGGAAAACATGGGCCCTGCCCCGGAGCCGAACCTGACCGTTCTCTACTCCTCTGCCCTGCCCGAAGCCTTCAAGAAGTACGCCGCCAAGGTCTCCATCGACACCAGCTCCGTCCAGTATGAGAACGACGATGTGATGAAGCCCGTCTGGGGCGACGACTACTCCATCTGCTGCTGCGTATCTGCCACCCAGACCGGCAAGGAGATGCAGTTCTTCGGTGCCCGCGCAAACCTGGCCAAGTGCCTGCTGTACGCCATCAACGGCGGCGTAGACGAGAAGAGCCACGAGCAGTGCGGCCCCAACTACGCCCCCATCACCAGCGAGTACCTGAACTATGACGAAGTTCTGCCCAAGTACGTCCAGATGCTGGACTGGCTGGCCGGTCTGTACGTCAATGTGCTGAACCTCATCCAGTATATGCACGACAAGTACTACTACGAAGAGGCTGAGATGGCTCTCATCGACACCGATGTCCGCCGCACCTTCGCCACCGGCATCGCAGGCTTCTCCCACGTCATCGACTCCCTGAGCGCCATCAAGTACGCCAAGGTCAAGGCCCTGCGCGACGAGACCGGCCTTGCCACCGACTTTGAGATCGAGGGTGACTTCCCGAAGTACGGCAACGACGACGACCGCGCCGACGAGATCGGCGTCTGGCTGCTGAAGACCTTCCTGGAGATGATCAAGAAGCGCCACACCTACCGCAACTCCGAGGCGACCACCTCCATCCTGACCATCACGTCCAACGTCGTCTACGGCAAGTACACCGGCGCTCTGCCCGATGGCCGCGCCGCTTTCACTCCGTTTGCCCCCGGCGCGAACCCCAGCTACGGTGCCGAGCAGAACGGCCTGCTGGCCTCTCTGAACTCCGTGGCCAAGCTGCCCTATCACTGGGCACTGGACGGTATCTCCAACACCCAGACCATCAACCCCGACGCACTGGGCCACAGCGAGGGCGAGCGCATCGAGAATCTGGTCCAGGTCATGGACGGCTACTTCGACCAGGGTGCCCACCACCTGAACGTCAACGTCTTCGGCAAGGAGAAGCTGCTGGACGCCATGGAGCACCCGGAAAAGGAAGAGTACGCCAACTTCACCATCCGCGTCTCCGGCTACGCGGTCAAGTTCATCGACCTGACCCGCGAGCAGCAGATGGACGTCATCTCCCGCACCTGCCATGCAGCCCTGTAACTCCATCGGGTACGTCCACTCGCTGGAGAGCTTCGGCTCCGTGGACGGGCCCGGCGTCCGGTTCGTGGTCTTTCTGCAGGGCTGCGCGCTGCGCTGCAAATACTGCCACAACCCGGAGACCTGGGCCGACGGCGGCGAGGCGTGGACCCCGGAGCAGCTGTTCCAGCGGGTCTACCGCTACCGCAATTACTGGGGCAAAAAGGGTGGCATCACCGTCAGCGGCGGCGAACCGCTGCGGCAGATGGACTTCGTGACCCGCTTGTTCCAGCTGGCCCGCGCCAAAGGCGTGCACACCGCGCTGGATACCGCCGGGGAGCCGTTCCGGCAGGACCCGGCGTATCTCGCCCGTTTCGACGCGCTCATGCAGTCCACCAGCCTGGTCATCCTGGACCTGAAAGAGATCGACCCCGAAAAGCACCGCCAGCTCACCGGCAGGGACAACGCCAACATCCTTGCCATGGCCCGGCACATCTCCGACCTGGGCGTCCCGCTCTGGATCCGACATGTTCTGGTGCCCGGCCTGACCGACGACGAAGAAGGTCTGCGCAGGATCGCAGACTTCATCCGTTCGCTGAAGACCGTGCAGCGGGTGGAGGTGCTGCCCTATCACACACTGGGGCTGTTCAAGTGGCAGAAGCTGAACATCCCCTACCCCCTGCCCGACGCGGTTCCGCCCACTGCGGAACAGGTCCGCCGGGCTGAGGACCTGCTGGAGGTCCGGAGATACCCCGGCTAACGGCCCTCTTTGAATCAAACCACCCCCGCCCTTCGGCGCGTTGCAGCGCTCTGAGGGGCGGGGGTGTTGTTTTTCCGGCCTTTTCCGTACACCAAAACAGCCACCGCATCAAACGTGCAGTGGCTGTTCGTAGTTCAGGCCGCGGCTTCGCTTTCCGCAGCCTCATATTCTGCAAAGCTGTCGTTTTCTTCCTCCAGCAGTGCGGTGGCTTCGGTCTGCTTGGTCATCATGTCGCTGGTCCAGTCCAGCTGGACTTCGCCGTTCAGCGTCAGGGTGTAGCTGCACCCCGGCTTCACGCTCCCGCTGTTCAGGTCTTCTTCCGCGTTCCCTGCGGTGCCGTCGTAGAAGAAGGTCACAGAAGCAGGCCGGGCCGCCTGTTTCTGGATGATGTCGGTCAGCTTCCGGCAGTCCATGGCAAACGCCGCCTTCTTCTCATAGGGGCCGAACAGTTCGATGTTCAGCTGCAATGTGCCAAGGCCGCTGTTGAGTTCCGCTGCGGCAGCGTCCACCGTCTCGGCATCGCCGTAGTAGTTTTGCAGCCAGGCGGAAAGGTTCCGCAGTTCGATCTCCGGAGCTTCTTCACCGATGGCATGGTACAGCCCCTCTTCGTATTCAGCGGTGATCTTGGTCACCCGCATTTCGTTTTCGGGGCCGAAGCGGTCCAGCATCATGGGCAGTGCCCCCACGCACAGGCAGACGCCAATCAGCAGCAGGCAGTAGAAGACGGACAGGAAATCGTACTTCCACTTTTCCGGTTTCGCTGCAAAGTAGAGCACCTCGCCGCCCAGCAGGCAGAGCCCTGCCGCCGGGGCGATCTTGAGGGCCAGCTCCCAGTTGAACTGCGGCACGAAATAATAGCAGAGGAAGAACACGCCCACCGCCATCAGGCCGAAGCCCAGCGTCAGGCTGCCCACCCGGCGAACCGGAACTTTCTCGGTCTTATTCGATTCCATCGTTGCCCTCCGTGGTGTCGCCGGTCTCCATCTCCCCGGCAGCCGCTTCGTCGTCCTCTGCGCTCCTGCGGTTGATGCTGTTCAGGATGGCCTGCACGTTCACCTTTTTGGTGGCAGGCTGGTATTCGGTGAAGTCCTCTTCTGCCGATTCGGTCTTCGGGGCGCTCTTTTTTGCGGTCCTGGGGCCTTTGACCAGCCAGATGCCGCAGACGATGAGCACGACGCAGACCAGAACTTCCGGCAGCTGATCCATCACCAGATAGAGTGCCCGGAAGATCGGGCTCTCCTTGCCCCAGCGCCAGAGCAGGTCGCCAAGGGTGTTCATGATGATGTTCTGATAGGCCATCATGCCACCGCATGCGATGAGCAGCCAGCCCAGCAGCTTGTGCCGTTCGGCCATCAGCTGTTCCAGACGCCGGTCCCTCATGTCAAAATGGACGAGGTAATCGTCCGCCGGTGCAGCGTCCAGGCCGATCTGCGCCCGCAGATTGAAAGTGTCGAAAAAGCTGTACATATAAAGAATGGGTACGCCGATATAAAAGATTGAGATCCCCATCCAGGCACTCAGGGCGATGGACAGGCAGAACATCGTGATGATCGACAGGCCGCGCTTCATATAGCCCTGATACATCTCACCTGCGCCCGGAATCAGCGCAAACAACAGGGTCAGAATTCCGTTTTTCTTCATAAGTGGATTCCCTCATTTCTCAAGTATTTGGGGTCGTTCGGGGGCTGTTCGTTACGCCGTCCAGCAGTTTTTGCAGCGGTCTGGGGAGCTTGCCCGCGCTCTCGCGGTCGGCCCTCGTTTCCACCGGCTTGCCGAGCGGTTCCGGCTTCTGCGGCTCCGGTTCGGCCTCCTGGCTCTGGGCAGGAGGAAGGATGGTGTTCAGCTCACTTCCCAGCCGGGTGATCCGCCCCAGGTTCCCGGCTTTCCACATCGACAGGGCCAGCACCGCCGCCACGCTGGCCACGGCCACCCGGCCATAAGTGTTCTGCATCAGCCGCACCCAGATGGTGCTCATCACGGTGCCGCGCATCGACCGGGGCGGTGTTTCCAGCGCATCGGCTGTCAGCAGAGCCGTATAGCGGTCCATGCAGGCATCGCAGTAGGACAAATGCTCTGCCGTCTCCAGCCTCCCCAATTCATCCAGCTGCCCCGCCGTCAGGGCGCGGAGGCCCTCGTCCGTCAGGCATCCATCATCCCGAAACCATTTCATCTTCGCTCCTCCTTTCCTGGCGGATCGTTTCCGCCAGCATCTTCTTTGCCCGGTAGACCTGTGCTTCCACCGTCTTCTGCGGCCGCCCGCAGAGGGCAGCGGCTTCGGCAGCGGTGTGCTGTTCCAGCAGCATCAGGCGGCAGGGCGTCTTGTAGGGTTCCCGCAGGTTCAGGATCATGTCGGTCAGCCGCGCCTCGCCCAGCTCCTCCAGCACCCGCTGTTCCGGCTCATAACCGGGCGGGGCACCTTCCAGCGCCAGCACATCGTCGCCGGGGGTATTCACCCGCCGCACCCACGCGCTGCGCAGATGATCCTTCGCCTTGTTGGAGGCAATGCGCGCCAGCCATTGCTTTTCGTAGCCGGGCGGGCAGCGGTCGATGGCCCGCCACGCCGCCAGGAACGTTTCCTGAGCCAGGTCCTGCGCATCGCCTGCATCCGGCACGAGCTGGTGGCAGACGGTGTAGACGAGCCCCTGATACTTCTGCACCAGCGCGCTGAATTCCAGTGTGGTCAACGGTCCGCAGGACCTCCTTTCTGCAATGTCCGGGGCGGTTTTGCTGCCCCTCTGTCTCTTCATACGAAACAGGCCGAACGTTTCCTGCAAAAGATCCAAAAATTTTTCTGCCTGCCGCCCTACTGGCAAAGCAGGAAGCGTTCTGTTATAATGATACTATCACAAAAACCGCAGGAGGAAAAGCCGATGGCCTCAAATACGAAGCAGGCATTGCTGCAGGCGCTTTCCGCCGCCGAGGGCGGCTACATCTCCGGCCAGCGGCTGGCCGAGACGCTCGGCGTGAGCCGCGCCGCCGTCCACAAAGCCGCTGCCGCCCTTGCGGCCCAGGGCTACGCGCTGCACTCCGCCCCCCGTCGGGGCTACCGGCTGACCGGCGGCGACCCGTTCTGCGCCGAGGCCGTGGGCAGCTACCCTGCGCCCATCTACCTCTACGACAGCCTCGAAAGCTCCAACCTGACGGCCAAGCAGCTGGCGCTGACCGGTGCCCCGCACGGGACGCTGGTGCTCACCAGCCACCAGCAGGCCGGACGCGGGCGGATGGGCCGGGTCTTCGAAAGCCCTGCCGGCAAGGGCGTTTATCTTTCGCTGCTGCTCCGCCCGGACCTTTCCGCCGCCGATGCCCAGACCGTGACCATCGGGGCCGCTGTCGCTGTGGCGCGGGCCGTGAAGGCCCTCTGCGGGCTGGAGCTGAGCATCAAGTGGGTGAACGACCTCTACTATCAGGGCAGGAAGGTCTGCGGCATCCTGACCGAGGCGGGCACCGACATCGAGAGCGGCCAGCTGGAATGGCTGGTGGTGGGCATCGGCCTCAACCTCACCACGTCCCCTGCCGACTGGCCGGAGGAGCTGGCCCGTACCGCAGGCAGCCTGTATCCGGGCGGCCCCGCCCCCGTTGGCCGCGCCGCACTGGCTGGGGCCATTGCACGGGAGCTTCTGGCCCTCTGCCCGGACTTTGCGTGCCTCGACGAATACCGCGCCCTCTGCTTCGTGCCCGGCCATTGGGTCACGGTCTGCACCAACCGCGAGACCTACGCCGCCAAAGCCCTGTTCATCGACGGCTGCGGCCAGCTCGTCGTCGAGCGCGAGAACGGCCGCACCGTTGCCCTGCGCCACGGCGAGGTCAGCATCCGCCCCGCCCGCACGACCTGAACCGGGCCTGAAAGCAGGGAATTCTTCTACCAAAAATTTTTTTCAAAAAAGCGCTTGACATTTCCGGTTTCCATGGTATAATTACTATCGTTCCGAGCGACACAGCTCACGAACGAAAGCAAAATATGCGGATATGGCGGAATTGGCAGACGCGTTAGATTCAGGTTCTAATCGGGGCAACTCGGTGGAGGTTCAAGTCCTCTTATCCGCACTCTCAAACGACAGCTTTCAAAAAGGCTGTCGTTTTTCTTTTTTGTATCCGTCCTTTTGGAAACGCTCTTCTATGCGGATAAGAGTACTTGAACAGCACGGCCCTGCCGCAGGCAGGGCAACAAAAGCCCCAGTGGGGCTTTTGTTAGTGCGCGGTTCCTGGACCCGTAGGAATGTCTACCGGGAGGGCTGCCGCTGATTTGTTTTTTCCTGACGCTCTGCTATGCGGATCAGAGGACTTGAACAACACGGCCCTGCCTGCACTTACTTGCCCGGATGCCGGATGCGGCAGTCATCCGGTCCCCAAGTGGATGGCATCGCAGTCTTCTCCCCCAGTTACGGCACAAAGAACTGCTCCATGTTGACGTGTTCCATCCGCAGCAGTTTTTCCTTTTTGTCGATGCCGCCCGCATAGCCGGTCAGGCTGCCGTTCGTTCCGACGACCCGGTGGCATGGGATGAGGATCGCGATCCGATTGTGCCCGACGGCACCGCCCACTGCCTGTGCAGACATGCGGGGCCTGCCCTGCTTTTCCGCCAGCTGCTTTGCCAGCGCGCCGTAGGTCGTGGTCTGGCCGTAGGGGATCTGCAGCAGCAGCTCCCACACCGCCTGTCGGAAAGGCGACCCCATGGGATGGAGCGGCGGGGTGAAGCCAGGCTCCCGGCCGCTGAAATAGACCTCCAGCCAGCGTTCTGCCTGCTGCAGGATGGGCGTTTTCTGCGCTGTGTGGTCCGGGTCCAGACCCTCGGCAAAATACGGTTCGCCGTCGAACCAAAGCCCTGTCAGGCCCACATCATCTGCCGCCAGCAGAATGCCGCCCAGCGGGGAATCGAAATGCAGTGTGTACATCATAGCGGATACCTCTTGCCGGTTCTCTTTTTGATGCCCTGATTATACCACGCTTTTCCCCGCAGGGGGAAGGGAATTGTCCCAGCAAAAAACGGGAGGCCGCCCCAGTCGTTCGACAGAGGCGGCCTCCCGGCCTTTTATTCGGTTTTACTGTGCGCTTGCGTAGTTGGCTGCGCTCTCACCGGCGATGCGGCCAAAGACCACAAAGTCGGCCACGGCGGTGCCGCCCAGACGGTTTGCACCGTGGACGCCGCCCGTCACTTCACCGGCTGCGAACAGGCCGGGGATGACGGTGCCGTCTTCCTTCAGCACTTCGGTGGCGCTGTTGATGGTCACGCCGCCCATGGTGTGGTGGACACCGGCAGTGACCTTAATGGCATAGTAGGGGCCATTGTTCAGCGGGTTTGCAAAGCTGGTGCGGCCAAAGTCGGGGTCGTTCTTGGCCTCGACGTAGCTGTTCCAGGTCTCCATGGTGTTGGCGAAGGTAGCAGGATCAACGTCCAGCTCCTTGGCCAGCTCTTCGTAGGTCGCACCAGTCTTGGTGTAGCCCTTCTTGATGTAGCCCTGGATGACGCTGGACGCATCGACCATGGCCTGATCAACGATCAGCCAGCTGTAGCTGCCCGGCTGTGCGATCTCGGCAGCGGAGACCACGTCGCGGGTGCCAACTTCATCGATGAAGCGCTCGCCGTTGGCGTTGACGAGGATCGCGCCGTCACCGCGCAGGCCCTCGGTGATGAGGGCGGCGGTGTTGGCCTCGACGGTGGGGTGGATCTGGATCTGGTCCATGTCCACGGTGCCTGCGCCGATGGCAGTCGCCATCTCAATGCCCTGGCCCTGTGCGCCAGCGGCATTGGTGGTCATGAAGCCTGCCAGTTCGGGCTTGTACTGGGTGACCATATCGAGGTTGGCACCGAAACCGCCGGTGGCCAGAATGACGCTCTTAGCGTTGACGACGACGGTGTTGCCGTCCTTATCGGTACCGGAAACGCCCACGGCTGCGCCGTTGGCATCGGTCAGGATGGTATCCACGGTGGTGTTCAGCACGATGTCAATGCCGCGCTTCTCGCAGTTCTCCTGCAGCAGCGGGATCATATAAGCGCCCACGGAGACGACCTTGCCCTCTTCGTTGACCGGGCGGTGGATGCGCTTGACGGATGCACCGCCGAAGCTGGAGACGTTGTGCAGGGTGATGCCGTTCTCATCCAGCCAGTCGATGGCGTCTGCCGTGCCTTCGCACAGGGTCTTGACCAGCTCCGGGTCATTGATGCCCTTGCCGCCGACCATGGTGTCCAGCTCCATCAGCTCCACGCTGTCGAAGTAGCCGGTGGGGTTGGCCTGATAGGCTGCCCACTGCTCGGAAACGGTCTTGGCCAGTGCGGTGATGGTCTCATTGTCGGCATACTTTTCAGCAGCCGTTGCCAGCGTCTTTTCCACACCGGCAGCCTGATCGAACTCGTTCTCGTCCTGATAGACGGTCTTGGCTGCATTCATGCCGCCGGTGGCGCGGGCAGAGTTGCCGCCCACCATGGCCTGGCTCTCCAGGATGACGACCTTCTGGCCTGCATCGGCAGCGGTCATGGCAGCGGTCATGCCTGCGCCGCCTGCACCGATGACGACGACGTCGGCATCATAGCTGACGGTCTCGCCGTTGGCGGTCTTGTCTGCCTTGGCCATGTAATCGTCGGGGTTCAGGCCGGCCTCGGTCAGAGCAGCCTTGGCAGCCTCCACGAACGCATTGGAGGTGATGGTCGCACCACTGATGCTGTCGAGGTTGATGGTGTTGCCTTCCACGACTTCGCCGGGGAACTGCTCAATGACCACCGAGCCAATGCCGGAGGTCTCCTCGTCGCCCTTAGCGGTGCAGTCGGTAATGACGTTATCCGTCAGGGTCAGGGTGACGGACACCTCGCCCATACCCTTGGCCGTGCCGGTAAAGCTGCCGGACACGCCGCCTGCTGCGCTGGTGGAGGATGCGCTGCCACCGCATGCGGTCAGGAACATCGCACCTGCCAGGAGCAGCGAAGCCAGAACGTTCTTTTTCTTCATGGATACTTCTCCTTGATCTTGATTCATTTCTTTTCGCAGACCGGCACGATTGGCCAGCCACCCCGATATGATACCAGATAAACAATCGTTTCACAATCTTTTCGAGGAGAAAAAGGCCGTTTGTAACCTTTTTGTGATAAGTTTGTGACAAATGCTCCGTTTTTCTCAACTTCGAGGATGTGCTGCATGCTGCTGCACCATGCGCAGACAAATAAAACAGCCCCTGTGTGTTTGCACACGGGAGCTGTCAGATGGGTGGGCGCGGGTGGATTGCGCGAGCCGCGCTGCTAAAAACAGCCCACCGGGCTGTTTTTGCGCTGTCTTCTGCGACAGCGCCGCAGCTGTTCGAATCCGCCCGCTCAGCCCTGAAAAAGTTTCTACAAAACAGAAGATCCAGCACCCGGTTCGGATGCTGGACCTCTTGGTGGGCGCGGGTGGATTCGAACCACCGAAGCTGAAAAGCAGCAGATTTACAGTCTGTCCCCATTGGCCACTCGGGAACACGCCCAGATTCAATTTTTACAGCCACAGCTGACTGCCTGTATATCTTACCATCTCGCCTCGATTTTGTCAACCGATTTCTGAAAAAGATTTCTATAAAAGTACAACTTTTTCGCAAAACGCTGCGTTTGCATGGTTTTTGTTCTCCTCTCGCAGCCCCATTCCTCTGATCGTATGCCGTCTTTCTCCATGTGTGTGCTTTATCATCACGGCCTCTTCAAATTTGTCGCACTTTCTGGGCATTTTGCAACGCATACAAAAGCAAAAATCCCACGATACACGCCGTTATTCTAGCGGTATATCGTAGGATTTTTCTTGGAGCTAGTGACAGGAGTTGAACCTGCAACCCACTGATTACAAAATAGTCTTGTTACGAGTTCGAGCGTTTTCGAACATTCTATTTTATATAGAATCAACGTGCTTTTTGTGTTTGTTCGTTCACCTTTGAATCACTATTTTTTCGTTCAGTAAGGCACAAATAAGGCACTTTCCTGGAAATGTGCCTTACAGTGTCCACAGTGGACACCTGAGCCGCCCAGAACAGCAGACAGAAAGGAAACAGCCCACAGGCCCGGCGGGGTTCTTCCGCGCTTTCTGTGGGCTGTATTGCGTCTTTGGGCGTGTTATGCGTGGCTCTTTTCCCGGATACGGTCAAACACACCCGTCAGGGCCTCCGCCGCTGCTGCATCTGCCGAACGGATGAACCCGGCGTAAATGTCCGTGGTGGTGCTGGTCTTGGCATGGCCCAGACGGCCCGACACGGTGGTAACAGGTACATGGGCCGCGATCAGCAAGCTGGCGTTGGTGTGGCGCAGGCTGTGGAAGTGAACCGCCGGGAGGTTATGAGCAGCCAGGAACCGCCCGAACCATGTTGTCACGTCGTCCGGGTCCATTGGTGCGCCGTTCCACTTGGTGAAAAGCAGGTCGTTTTCTACGCGCTTCCCCTCGATCTCCACCCGGCGCACCCACTCGGAGCCAATTTTGAACCGTTCTGCCTTTTGGTGCTGGCGGTATTCCTGCAAGAGCTGCATACAGTCCGGCCCGACTTTCACACACCGCCGAGAGCGCTTTGTTTTGGGCGGGTTGAACACCGTACCTTTGCCCGGAATGTGCTGCAAGGTGCGTTCAATTGAAATCGTTCCCGCGCCCATGTCGATATCGGACCACCGCAGGGCGCATATCTCGCCCCGGCGGGCACCCGTGAGCAGGGCAAGCTGTGTGATAACGCTGTACTGTGTGGGCGCGTCCTGCAAGGCTTCCAGCAGGCGTACAACGTCTTTTTCTTCCAGCGCCCGCACGTCCACTTCCTGCGCCTTTGGGGCTTCGGCGCGCTTGCACGGGTTCTCTGCTACAAGCCCCCACTGCACGGCCTTGGTGAACACACTAGATAGCATCCGGTGATAGTGCTGCACCGTGTTTCCGTTGAGCCTGCCGCCTGCCTTGCTATGCTCTATAAACGCCTTGGAAAGGGGCAGCCCGGCGGCGCTGGCTACCTTTTCGGCGGTTGCCCGGCTGACGTTTCCGCCTCTGTACAGTGTCGCCATTGTCCGCTCGGACACTCCCGCCGCCTCCGCGATCTGGCCGCGTCTGCCCTTTGGCAGCTGTTCCAGCAAGGCCGGAACCGCGGTATAGGCGCTATCTTCCCGCACACCCTGCTCTTCGAGGTTGGAATAAAAGGCCATCAGGTGCGAGGGCTTGACCTGGCACACCTTAAGTTGCCCCAGCCCGGCAGAAATGCGCGGCACAAGCCGCCGATAGTCGTACACGGTTTTGGGCTTGAGTTTCTTTTCAGCGTACTCGGTGAACCAACGCTCTATCAGGTCGTCCACCTTCATGGACGCATCCAGCGAAATGCCGCTGCGCACTTCCTGTTCAAAGGCATCTGCCTGACGTTGCAGTTCCTTTTCCAGCTTCTTCCCGGTCAAGCCCGGCGGGGGTGTATAGGTGCGATTGACCAACACTTGACGGCCTAGCCGGTCGTAACCATTGGAGACCCGGATGCAGTAGGAGCAAGTGCCGTCTTTCTTTGTGCGCTTTGTGATCTTTGCCATAGATTCACGCTTTCTCTGCGGGTGTGTTTTCCTTAGAATCATCCCCGGCGGGGGCTTCATCCACATCGTTTTCTTCTCTTCGTTGATATTTTGGAATCTGAGCAAGTTCTTGTACCCGCTCAATAGCTACTCTTTGGCCTTCATCGTTCAGCTTTCGGAATGCTCGTTGAACATCCAATTCCTCCTGTGTTTGTATTAGAGTCTCTACTGGTCCTGGATTTAGTAATTTCCACAGCATACCATGTGAAGCGTGTTCCTTGTCAGCATTTCCTGTCTCTAACTCTCCTAATTTTGCCCCGAACAGCCATGATGGTTGTAAGTCTAGAGCTTCTGCAAATTTAAGCGCTGTTTCGTATTTAGGGTTAATTAACCCTCTTTCATACTGACTTATCGTCTGTGGCGTGACATTAAGCCTTCTTGCAAGCTCAGCTTGTGTTATCCCTGCTTCTTGCCTTGCTCTTTTTATTTTTTCACCAATCTCCAAGTTCTCGCCTCCTTACAATTTTAGAATAGCATGACGCGGCGAAAAAGTAAAGTAAAAACCTTAATTCAGCCATTGACAAAAGTAAAAGCTTGATATAAAATCAAAATATAAAGTTTTTACTTTATGGAAAGGATGATTTGAAAATGCGAATTGACCGAGTAAAACTAATTGCAGAGATGGCCCGGCGGGATATGAAGGTTCAAGAGTTGGCAGAAAAAGCAACTGTCTCTCGTGCAACTGTTACAGCCCTGCGCGGTGGTAAGTCCTGCAACGAAAATTCTGTTCTCCGAGTCGCACAAGCTCTTGGCGTACCGCTCGAAAGCCTTTTGGATGATAAATAAGATTCATTACACTGATTCTAAAATTTCACATTTATTTTTCAGTGCAAAGTGTTGCATCATTTGTCTATCTCAAAGCTCTAATCTTCATCAAAAATACTGTTAGTATTCGTTAGTAGTTGTTAGTATTCGTTACTATCTGTGTTTATTTGCATTTCAAGAGTTTTTCTTCATTGGATTCTCTTTCAACAAACACACTTTGCAACATTTTACACATCAAAAAGCATCGTTCTTGCAATGATTTTCGTTTTATGATTCAATGCAAGCAGCAACGAAAACAAACGAACAAGAACAACAAAACACTGAAATCATTGGGAGGGATTGAAAAACATGATTCGTATTTTCGGAGACTACTTTTTGACAGTCGATGGAAAGAACGGCTGTTCTTATGTGGTCGGAAAGCGTACTTTATCCGGTACAGACACGATTTTAAGGAAGTCCGCGAGATATTACCCTAGTTTAGCCATTGCGACCGCAGAAACCGCCGAATTGGCACTAAGAGACGCTATCGCCGCCGGGCAGGTACAGACCTTGCAGGAAGCTGTGGAGGAACTGCGCCACATCCGGGACGAGATCAAGGCCACCGTGAACGGCAAGGAGGTGGAACAGGATGGATAACACTACACGCTTTCGGAGCTATCCGCAAATGGCCACCGTCAAGAAAACTGCTGAGGTCTTTGGAGTGTCAGCCAGCTACATACGTCGGCTGTGCAGGGCTGGAAAGATTTCGTTTGTCAACACTGGTCATGTTTGGCTGGTCAACTTGGACAGCTTGGCCCGGTATTTTGAGGCAGGCGACCCCGGCCCGGCGGGGCTGGAAGAGACAGTGGGCGGTATCCGCCGGGTAGCTCGGTGAGGTTGGTGATGCCGCTTGAAAGACGATAAGCACAAGAGCGTTATTCTTTACGCCGAGTGGAAAAAGCCCCTGCAAAACCTCAGTTTAGAGCAGAAAGGCCGGATTTTAGACGCTCTTCTTGATTTTCCAGATGGGATAATTCCAACTTTTGATGACCCTGTTCTGCAAATAGCGTGGTCGTTCATGGAGGGAGGGCTGCAGGAAAATGCCCGAAAATGGGAAGCCACCCGGAAAAAACGAAGCGATGCCGGTAAGAAAGGCAACGAAAGCCGCTGGCATTCCAGCAAAGTCGATTCTACTTGTCGCAAAAATCGCATTTGCGATACTTGCGATGATTCTATCGCAAACATCGCTGTTTCTGGTTCTGTTTCTGTTTCTGTTTCTGCTGAAGAAGAAAGTAAAGAAGAAACCGCCGCTGATTCTCGCACAGATTCAGGCCTTGCCGAAATCGTGCAGCGCTATGAAAAGACTTTGGGAACGTTCCCGCGCTCTGCCCTGGACAAGCTCAAAAAGTGGCAGGATGTCTATTCAACCGAGTTGATTTGCAAGGCTTTTGACGAAGCCGCAGAGAACAACGTGCGCAAGTGGCGGTACGTTGACGGCGTTCTGAAAGGCTGGCAGGCCGATGGAGTGCGGACACTGGGAGATGTTGAAACTCGGCGGGAAGCCCGGAAAAAGTCCAAAGACCCCGCCGAGGATGATTGGAAGAAAGAGAAGGTGTTGCGATGAATACACAAAAAGTTTTGCTTGGAACGGTGCTCGTACAGCCGGAATTTGCACCATACGTTCTGCCTGTGTTGGATATTTCCGACTTTGAACCAGATATGCAGCCCGTCTTTGCTGCTCTGCAAGGCTTCTGGACGTCCACGGGCATACTGGACACTGTGCAGATTTGCACACGTTATCCGGCCCAGAAAGCCGCTGTTATGGGCTGCGTCGATGAGTATTCCGCCGAATGCGTCCGCCCGACTCGCTCAAACGTGGAAGCATGGGTGCGACTCGTGCAGGAACAGGCTGCACTGACTCGCTTCCAGTCCTATGCTCTGCAATCCGCCAACGCTGCCTATGATGATTTGCCCGAACTATACAGCCAGATGGGTGAGGCTTTGACTCTAGGCCAGAACAGTGACGATTTCCAGAGCATCGGTGAATTGACAGAAGAGTACATCCGCAACAAAGATAAGGCTCCACGGTACATTCCCACCGGGGTTTCCGTGCTGGACCGTAACTTGAATCTATCACCCGGCAATCTGTTTATTCTTGGTGGCCGTCCGAGCTCTGGTAAAACAGCGCTGTCTTTGCAAATGGCTTGCGAGATGGCCCGGCGGGGCTTCCGCGTGTGCTATTTCAGCTTAGAGACATCCCCGGCCACGCTGACAACGCGCATCATTGCCAACCGTCTGGCGGTTCCTCTGGCGGACGTAAAAGCAAAGACCGTGCCGCAAGCAGAGCTTGACCGCCTTGCAGAACTGCACAAGCTGCCGCTGTTCATCCGCTCTGCCTCTGGCCGGGGCGTGGGATGGGTGAAGGCACAGGCCCAGAGGATGAAAGCACAGGTTGTTTTTATCGACTATCTGCAACTGCTGGCAGACGGCAAGACCAAAGATCGTTATCAGGCCATCACAGGAATTTCCATTGCCCTGCATGAGCTGGCACAGACCACCGGCATCCTTGTGGTTGCCTTGGCCCAGCTGAACCGCAACGCTGACCGCATTGTTCCATCTACTGCCGATCTGAAAGAGTCCGGCCAGTTGGAACAGGACGCAGACGCGGTTTTGCTTCTGGTCGAAAAGGTTGTCACCAATGACGACGGGGAGTCTTTCCAAGCCAGCCTTGCCAAAAACAAGGAAGGTCTGACCGGTACAATTCCCATCTGGTTTGACAAAGAGCGGCAACGCTTTTTAGAAATCGACGCTAGGAGGTGAAAACGTATGAAAGAGATTGACCCCAACAAGCCCATCAAGCGCACTACACGGATGTATGAAGCATCGCCGGAAGAATATGCAGCCTGCATCCGTCAGGCACTGAGGAATGACAGTATTCCGGTATTCATCCTGTATACGGTCTATCATCTGCTGCATGATTATATGCCGCACTGAAAAGTGTCCACTGTGGACACCTGAACAAAGCAGCCCGGCGGGGCAATCGAATAATAACGCTGCATAAGCGTGCAGCACAACAAATGGAGGATAATACAATGGACGACCATGGTGCTTTTCGTGTGATTTCTGATATCGAGCTTGAGCTTTGTACCCTCAAGGATATCTCGCAGCTAGTCAATGCAGTGCGCATTGCAATGGAAAAAGGCGACGACGAGCCGGACAGCCTTATTCCTGCACTTTTCGCAATCCACAGATATATTGACATTTTTGCTGATCAACTGAGCGCTGAGTGCAGAACATACTTCGAAGCAGTGCGGACCGCTAAGGCTGAAAAGAAAATGAACAGCAATATGACCGATGAAGAGTTTATGAAAGCGTTGCTGGAACACCCTGAACTTATCCCACAGGTAATGCAGATTCTGACGCAGGGAAAGCAGGAAGTGCACCCGGCGGGCTGATGAAAAAGCCCAGTACCCCCGGCCCCAAAAAATAACGGCTTCGCTCGTTGGCCTTACTCGTGGTGTCCCCTGACAATCCCGCTAGCCTCGTGCGCCTGTGCACGCGCGTGAATGTCCGTCATTCTGCACAATACATCACGACCCCCGCCCGGCACTCACAATGTCGCGCGGGGGCTTGTTGCTGCCCACTCATTTTTATCATGATAAAATTTCATCAAACGTCCTGCTTGGCAGATTTTCGCGCTATCTATCCATATTCCGCCGGGAAAACCTGATGCAAGCCACGGCACCCCGCGACACAGGACGGCACCCCGTGGCACCAGATGCAAAGAGATTCCACGTTATTCCAAATGGGCGTAGGGATTCCCGCTCATCAATGCTGCATCCCGCTGCACCGCTGTTCACGTTCGCCCCTCTTGAAATATAGCCCCCTCCATGGTTTAATGCAGGCACACAGAGAGCGACACACATCGACCAGAAGGAAAAGAGGTGCATTGCTTGAATAATACGATCCGCTATCCGAACATGGGAACCGTTAAGAAAGCCGCTGAAATCTATGGATTGTCACCGTCCTATATCCGGCGGCTTTGCAAGACCGGAAAAATCCGGTATGTGAATGCCGGGCGCGGCTGGCTTGTGAATCTGGACAGTCTGGCCCGGTACTTTGAGCAGGGCGACCCGCCCCCGACAGAGCAAAGCCAGACCGCCCACGGCGTCCGGCAGATCGGATGATGAACACACCCGGGAGCACACCGAGAACGTACACCTCGCCCGGCGGCGAGGTGTAACACACTAGACTTTCACGGAAAGTCGTGTGCTCTTGCAGAGGGCCTAGTGCTTGCAAGCAGGGCAGACGTATATACAATACGCTGCTCTTGCAAGCAATGGCCCTGTACATACACGGCCCCTTGCGTTGCAAGAACTTGTTGGGAAGAATCCCAAACCCACATAGCCGCCCCGCTCTGGCAGCGCCGCAGCACGCACCCGGCCCGCACTCTGATGCACGCAGCCAACGCACCCCGCCGGGGAGATCATGCGCAGATCAGCAGCACCACACACCGCAGCAGCACCGGCAGGAGAACGCCCAGCGGCATCCCCGGACACACGCAGCACATACCCATACGGCCCAGATCAGACACCCAGCCGCCCATGCTGGAAGCTGTGCAGCACCCGCAGCCCCGCACGATCAGGCCCACAGACAACAGCCCCGCACGGAACACACGCCCGAGCCATTCTATCAGCCATCCAACATGGAAGCCCTGCGCAGGAGCATTGACGAGATGCAGCAGGGTAAGACCGTCACAAAGACGCTGGAAGAACTCACCGCACTGGAAGATGATTGACATCCAAACAGCACGAAAGCCCGCCCGACCATCAGGCCGGACAGGCTTTTTCTTTTTCCCGCAGCGCATCAGCCCCGCCGAATGTCCACTGAAACCAGATGCACACTCGCTTTCCCTATGGGCAAAGCGGGGTCAAGCTCTTTAGACACGGCCACCGGATCAACATCCGCCAGATCAGACGGCACGGGGATTGCATCCCCATCCCGCTGTGCAGCGCGCAAATAGCCCACAAGGCATTCCAGAACCATTTGCATAGCGTCCCCGAAGTTGTCACCTTGCGTTGCAAGGTAATTCAAATCCGGGAAGATTACCGAATAACCGTCATTCTCTTTGTAGAAACAAGCCGGATATGCCGTTGCTCCCCGGCGGTACGCTTCAAAGTCCACCTCAACCCGCCGCACAATCTGCCCGCCCACTGCTGTGGGCATCGTGTCGGACGCTTCCGGGATTGTCCGGCCTGCATCCTGTTCCGTAATGCCCCAAATGCTGATAGCGTCCCGGGCCATGTCCAGCGCTTCCGCGAGGGTGCCGCCCTCTGTGTTGATGTTCAAATTAGGGACAAAGACCACATACCCACGCCCGGCGGGTGTCAGAATCACAGGATAGCTTGCTTTCATGGTATCACCTCAGTTCACATTGCACCGCGTCCAACATGGCAGCACAAGCAGCAGCCCCGCCCCGGCGGCATCCATGCCCAGCAGCACACAGCCAGACCGCCGCCCACGTTGCCCGCTGCATCCACATTCCGCCGGGGAGATCATCCACAGACCAGGCAGGGAGAGCACCACCAGCACGACCACAGCCCCACGCCCAGTAAGAGCCACACCGAACAGCGGCCCGCACTGGAAGCCGACCGCAGATCCCGCCGGGAGTAGCAGCAACCACGCACACGATCAGACCGGCCCACGTTGCCCCCGTCCCTGCTATGGGAAAACCCCCGGCAGACACCGCCCGGCATATGCAGCGGCCGCACCCAGACCGCCCGCAAATCTCGTAGCCTGAACCGCCCCGCCCACACCGCCGGGCATCAGAAGCAAGGCACAGTGTAAGGCACACGGCAAGGCATTTTTTCAAGAGTAAGGCACAAATAAGGCACATTCTGGCTGTTTCGCACCCCTTGTAAAACAGAAAAGCCCACGATTCACACCGCGTTTTCAACGGTCGATCGTGGGCTTTTCTTTGGTGCGCTCGAGGGAACTCGAATCCCTGGCCCTCTGATTAAAA
>OCPX01000530.1_pt1 | contig 37249 bp, 29 predicted proteins | sample 1538771 | NCBI WGS metagenome assembly OCPX01 (sample SAMN04571725, study PRJEB22368) | human gut metagenome | biome: human gut; material: stool | host: Homo sapiens | place: Luxembourg | collected 2012-11-01 | reverse complement strand
CCTCAAAGTAGCGCGTCTACCAATTCCGCCACCCCTCCAACAAATAAATATCTCAGATAAAAACCGTGCCCAGAACAGGACTCGAACCTGCACGCCTTGCGGCACACGCACCTGAAACGTGCGCGTCTACCAATTCCGCCACCTGGGCATTGAGAAAATTCTCTATTGGCTTTATCCAAAATGTGAGCGGCAAACGAGACTCGAACTCGCGACCCCGACCTTGGCAAGGTCGTGCTCTACCAACTGAGCTATTGCCGCATAAATCCTTTTGTAAGGAGCATTTCTCTAAATGCGATGCAAAGGTAGTGCTTTTTTGTTATACCTGCAAGTCTTTCCAAGTTTTTTTTCATAAAAACATTGATTTTTTCTATTCTTCTGCTCATATACGACAATGCCACCTTATTATATTATATAAACAGCAAATTCGAGCCTATTTTGCCCGAAACCGAAAAATACTAAAATTACAAGTGGGAAATGCTCAATGCGAGATTTTATCTGACGATTTCAGGCTATGATTTGAATAAATTCAACTTTGAAATGATAAATAATTGCTGTTTCGGACATTTGGTTTTGGATGGAAAAACTATCTTTTGATGAATAACCAAGATAAAAATACTCAGTTCCCTTTTGGTATAACAATAAAAAGCACTATCTTTGCTATAAAAATAAGCAATGCTAAAACGACTATATCTATTACAAGCTGCCTTATTGGTAGCGATGACAATATGCGGACAAAACCTTGAATACAAACAAATCAAGGCTACCAGCGGATTGAAAGATGGGCAAGACTGCTTTGTTACTGGTGAAAGACAGACTAAATTGTATGATTTGGTTCTTAGTAGAGATGATAGAAGTGATGTTGTCTATGACTTCAAAGGCACAGCTACGTATAAGGAAATTGATAAGTTAGCTGCAAATACTCAAATGTTTAAGGTAAAACTGGTCGAAGATAAGTTCTACCTATATTTGCCTGAGTCAAATGCATTTGTATCTATAGTCGATAATAGTATTTCATCTAACAATGTTTTGCAGTTCATGTTTGCCCTTACTGCCGACGCGCGTAGCCCCATTACCTTTGAAACCGCCAATGGCGTGACTGATGTCAAGGTGGGGAGCAAGTTCATGCGCTTTCATCGTACTGCATATACCTATCGCCTGATTAACAAAAGCTCTACTGATTATCTTCCTATCAAATTTTATGTAGTCCAAGAGAAGGGCGAGGACCCTGTGCTGGAGCTCAACGGTAATACCGACTTGACGAATACAAAGTTTACGGGTACCATCAAGTTCGATAGAAAATTTGAAGTGGGTTATTATAACACGTTGGTGCTCCCCTTTACCATTGATGACCCATGGGAAGTTTTTGGTGAAGGAGTTGAAGTTTATGAGGGTGTCTCTGGAACTGCAAACGAAGTGGGTTTCAAGAAGCTGAAAAAGGGTGACAAAATGACAGGTTACAAGCCATATCTCATTGGTGGCACTTGGAAGGAGGCTCCTTATTATATCAAAAATGTCACTCTTACCTACAATTCTGTTGGCACGAGACTCAAGACGACTGTGGGCAACCAAACCCTGCATAGCGTCTTCCAAAAGGCGCAAATGGGTAAAACGGGGAACTATGTACTCTATAAAGATCAGCTGCGCAGCTGTAAAAATGTTCAGTCGCTGTATATAGAGCCATACAAGTGGTATCTGATGACTCCTAAAACCAAATCCAGCGCAACGCAATGTGAGAGAATTATCTTTCTTAATACCGACAATTAGTGGTTATTCGAAAGATAATTTCTCAAGTCTGTCGCGCAGAACCGGGGCCATTTCTTGCCGTATCGACATAGAAATGGAACAAGTGTTATCAAAAGTCTGCGATACAATGCGCGGCTGCATCTCTTTGATGACACGCATCACTGCATTCATCATAGGGTATGGGAATGAATAGGTTATGACTTCCTCAACCAGGCGGGTTTCGATGGTCGCGTGGTCCAAGGCATCGGCGGCTGCGGTGCGGTATGCGACAATCAGGCCGCCGGTTCCCAAGTTGACACCGCCATAATACCTGACCACAATTACCAGCACATTGGTCAAGTCATAAGAATTAATCTGTCCCAATATGGGCTTGCCTGCCGTGGATGAGGGCTCGCCATCATCATTGGCTCGGAAATCGGCCTTGTCGGCACCAAGCACATAGGCATAGCATACGTGTCTGGCGTCATAATACTTTTTACGGTATGACGCCAGAATGTCCTTAATCTCATCGATGGTCTCTACATGATGAGCAAAGGCGAGAAATTTACTCCGTTTCTCCGAGTAGAATCCCTCGCCTATTACTTCTGTTATTGTCTTATATTCGTCAGTCATCAAGTTTGTGTATAACCAATCCGCTTCTCAATTTGGGTTCAAACCAAGTGGCCTTGGGAGGCATGATTTTGCCGCTGTCTGCAATATCCATAATCTGTTGCATGGTCACTGGATAGAGGGCTAATGCCATGCGCATTTCTCCAGAGTCAACGCGACGTTTGAGTTCGCCCAATCCACGAAGACCGCCAACGAAGTCGATGCGCTTGTCGCTGCGCAAGTCCGTAATATCGAGAAGTTTATCCAGTATCAATCGAGAAGATATGTCAACATCCAAGACGCCGATGGGGTCATTGTCATCGTAGGTTCCTTCTTTGGCAACAAGGCTATACCAAAGTCCATCAAGATAGAGCGAGAACTCGTGCAAACGGGCGGGATGATATTCCTGCTCTCCCTTCTTCTCTACGATGAAATCGGCTGTTAGCGCTTCCAAGAATTCCGCTGACGACATACCGTTCAAATCCTTGACGACTCTATTGTAATCGAGAATGGTAAGCTGGGATGCCTGGAAGCAAACTGCCATAAAGTAGTTGTATTCCTCGCTTCCTGTATGATTGGGATGCTTGCCTGCCTTTTCGGCACCTACAAGCGCAGCTGCTGCTGAACGATGGTGCCCATCGGCAATGTAAAGGCTCGGCATCTTGGCAAACTCGGCCGTGATGGTCTGGATGTCTGCAGCGTCAGACACAACCCACAACTGATGTCTGAAGCCGTCAATGGGGGCTATGAAATCATATTCAGGTTTGGTCGCAGCATATCTTGTCAGCAATGCGTCAAGCGTCTGATTGTCAGGATATGCAAAGAAGACAGGCTCCATATTGGCATCACAGATTCTGACATGCTTCATGCGGTCTTCTTCTTTGTCTCTACGTGTCAATTCATGCTTCTTGATAACGCCATTAAGATAGTCATCTACATATGCTCCAACAACAATACCATATTGGGTTTTGCCATTCATTGTCTGGGCGTATATATAATAATGTTCCTCGGAATCCTGAACCAGCCATCCATTCTTCTGGAAAAGTCCAAAATTCTCTTTGGCACTTTCATAAACACGTGGGTCGTATTCGGAAGTGCCTGGCTCAAAATTAATTTCCGGTTTGATGATATGATAAAGACTCTTCTCGTTATCCCCTGCTTCTATTCTTGCCTCTTCTGAATCAAGAACATCATAAGGACGAGATTCTACATCCTCGACATATTGCTGAGGAGGACGAACACCTTTAAAGGGTTTGATGATTGCCATAATTAAGTTTAGGTTTGTTAAGAAAAAACATCCCCTCCACCAATGGCGGAGGAGATGATCTTTTATAGATTATTTGTTCACTTGATACTTGGTGTCACCCTTTTCAAAGAAAGAGTTAATCTGACTCGCTGCGGCGATACCTGCATTGATATTTGCCTCAGCAGTTTGAGCGCCCATCTTCTTGGGAGTGGCATAATAGCGTCCTTCGAACTTTGCGAAATCCTCGTCGGCATCGGGCTTGATGTCTGATATGTATTTCATGTCAGTACGCTCTGCCATGAGCTTCAGCAGTTCGGCCTCATTGATAACCTCCTTACGGGCAGTATTGATGAGGATTCCTCCCTTAGGCATCTGGTTGACCGTGCGATAGTCGATGCTATTGATGGTCTCAGGGGTAGCAGGAATATGCAATGAAACCACATCATTGTTCTGGAACAACTCATCCACGCTGCTACATGCATGCACGCCTGCTGCTTCTATTGCTTCTGCAGGACAATATGCATCATATGCAGATACTGTCATACCAAATCCCTTTGCAATGCGGGCAACATTACGGCCGACATTACCAAAAGCCAAGATACCTAATCGCTTGTCTTTAAGTTCTGAACCGCTTTTACCGTTATAAAAATTACGTACAGCGTATACCAACAGACCAAAAACGAGTTCTGCTACTGCGTTGGAGTTCTGGCCTGGAGTGTTTTCTACAACTACGCCTTTCTCCTTGGCATAGGCGCAATCAACATTATCATATCCTGCACCAGCACGAACTACAATCTTGAGGTTCTTGGCTGCATCGAGAATTTCGGAAGTAACCTTGTCTGAACGGACAATCATTGCATCTATGTCAGCAACGGCCTCTAACAGCTGGCTCTTTTCTGTATATTTCTCAAGAAAAACAACCTCGTTTCCAGCGGCTTCCAACTCATTCTTGATACCTACAACCGCAGGTGCTGCAAATGGTTTTTCTGTTGCAACTAATACTTTCATATCCAATATATTAATGTTGATTCTCAAAATCCTGCATGGCCTTAATCATGGCCTTAACACCTTCGATGGTCTGTGCGTTATAGCATGACGCTCTGAAACCTCCAACAGAACGGTGGCCCTTAATGCCCACCATGCCGCGCTCAGTAGCGAAATCAAAGAAGTCCTTCTCCAACTCTTTGTATTCTTCGTTCATGACGAAGCAAATGTTCATCAATGAGCGGTCTTCCTCCTTAACTGTGCCATGGAACAGCTTGTTGCGATCGATTTCTGAGTACAGCATATCAGCACGCTCTTTTGCACGGCGATCCATTTCTGCGACACCACCCTGGGCTTTCACCCAACGCATAGTTTCCATCAATGAATAAATGGGGACAACTGGAGGAGTGTTGAACATAGAGCCCTTGTCTACATGTGTACGATAATCTATCATTGTGGGCAATTCGCGGGGAGCTTTACCAAGCATATCGTCTTTAACAATAACCACGGTAACGCCGGCCATGGCCATATTCTTCTGGGCGCCAGCATAAATAGCCGTATATTTAGACACGTCTATCGGGCGGCTCATAATATCTGAACTCATATCCGCGATAAGTGGAACGTCTACATCGAAGTCCTTGCGGTATTCCGTTCCATAAATCGTATTGTTGGTGGTAACGTGCAGATAATCAACGTCAGCAGGAACCTCAAAATCCTTAGGATAGTAGGTGTAACCTGCATCTGCAGACGAGGCGACTTCTACAACTTCACCAAAAAGTTTTGCTTCTTTCTCTGCCTTCTTTGCCCATGTTCCAGTGTTCACATAAGCTGCTTTCTTGAGCAAGAAGTTGGCTGGAATCTGCATGAACTGCAGAGAAGCGCCGCCTCCAAGGAAAATAACCGAATATCCGCTTGGTATATCAAGTAATTCCTTGATAAGAGCAACACTCTCATCTACTACAGGCTGGAAGTACTTAGCGCGGTGGCTAATCTCCATCAAAGACAAACCACAACCATTGAAATCCAACATTTGCTTGGCTGTGTTCTCAATCACCTCTCGTGGCAACATAGAGGGACCTGCATTAAAGTTGTATTTTTCCATACGAATCAATATTGATTAAATAGTTAAGTTGATTTATATTGCGAAAATACGAGATTTATTCGGCATGAACAAATAAATACCTAACAATTTTTGATAAACCTTTAATTTTTGTTCATTTTCTCATTTTAGGGGCTCAAAACGCGTCTTGACGCCTTTGATTTTCTCTCCAGCCAAGCGTTGTAGAACTCTCGATAATTTCTGCGAAGGAACGGCAACGTAGGAATAATAATCCTTGACATCAATACGACCTATCTCATTGTTTTCAAGCTCTGCCTTTTTGCACAACAGACCGACAATATCACCTTTGGATATCTTGTCTTTTTTACCCTTGCCGATATAAATCGTGGCCATTGTCGGCAGAGGTATGGTGGTGATGTCGTCTTGCAGGGTAAATTCCTTTATCTCAGCTTCCACATATTCCGGGATGCTTTCTTCTGGTCCCAGAACGAAGTAACTGTCACCCATAGCATCCCAGCGAGCCGTGCGCCCTACCCTATGTACAAAGGCATCTTCGGTATCGGGAAGATGATAATGAATAATATTCTTGATATTGGGAATATCCAGACCGCGAGATGCCAGGTCAGTACTTACGAGTATATTGGAAGTACCGTTAGAGAAACGGTAGATTGCTGCTTCGCGTTCTTTCTGCTCCAAGCCACCATGATAATAACTGACAACAAAGCCACAATCCTTCAAGTAGTTAGCAGTACGCTCCACGCCATCCCTGTAGTTGAGGAAGACGATAGTACTGTCTGAGCCTAATTGACAAAGAAGTTTCCCCAAAACTTCCAATTTGTCCTTTTGAGGACTACGCACTTGGTATATACTTACTCTGTCGGAAATCTGTTCGTCTTTGGGAATGAAGTCCATCACCTTGAAATTGCTTTTCAAGATGGTCTGGTGGCGCATTTCTTCAGCCGGTGTTGCTGATAGAAGTATCTGCCGTGCTTTGAAGGGCAGGCGATTGATAAGATAAGACATTTCCTCATGAAAGCCCATTTCAAGGCATTTGTCAAACTCATCTATTATTATCCACTTGACGCTGTCAACGTCCACATTGTCTTTGTCGATGTGGTCGTTCATTCTTCCTGGAGTAGCAAATATGATATGGGGCTTGAGCTGACGGAGCTGACGATGTTCATCCATCGTAGGTCTACCACCATAGCATGCATAGCCGCGAACATCGTTGCCGAGACTGCGCAACACATTCAAAGATTGCAGAGCCAATTCGCGTCCAGGGACAATGACTATCGCTTGCAAGTCATCCGAAGCCGAGTCTACCATGCATACCAATGGCAAAATATAGGCCAATGTCTTGCCTGAGCCAGTTGGTGACAAAACCATAATATTGTCATTTGTATGCTGAATAGCCTTGACTACAGCACCCTGCATCTCATTGAGATGATTTATACCGATTTTTTCGGTAAGTTCATTGATTGTTTTCATTTTAAGAGTTTGTCTATTTCATCAAATTCTTTGCCCATATTCAAGTTCAAGTAAATGGTATATAGAGGAAGCCCCCATAGCCCCTTCTCGTCCGGAACCATCTTCCTGTATTTTTCCAGGTATGGCAACGCCTTTTTATATAACTGTATGATTTCTTTCTTTTGTTTGTCAGTTTGTTTCAGAGCTTTGTCTGCTTCTACTGCTTGGTTGAAGTAGGACAAACCTGCATTAAGATATGCACCAAGGAAAGTGCTGTCTTTTGCAATGACGCTATCGCAGAGGTCGATGCACTCTTTATAGCGTTTCAAGCTAAGCAACACCGAACTTTTGGTGAACTTGAATAGATTGCTGCTATCATTTACTTGCAAGGCCTTATCACAAAGAGAAAGCGCAGCGTCATATTGTTCATTTTTGGTATAATATTCAATCAGACGTGGGAAAAAGAACGGGAAGCGGGGATACTTTTTGAAGCCTTCTTCCAAGACACTTACATATCTCATCGTGTCTTTCTCCATTTTATAAGTCTCGGCAAGATACTGTAGCATATATTGATAATGTACCGTATCCTTTAATGCCCAATATGCATAATGAAACGTAGCTTTCGGGTCTTGGAGTTTGTAACCGCAATAGACTGCCCAATAAGCAGCCGAAGGCATATTTTTGTCGGTTTCACCGTATTTGTAACCGGTGAACAGCGGCTGGATACTACAGTTGAGGTACATATCAAAGAAATTGTATGCCTCCTTGAAATTCTGCTTGTTTACAAAGTAGGCGCCACCATTGTAGAGATTTCTGCGATGTACGTCGAGCATAGCGGCATGCTTTTTGCGATAGACGAGTTTCACTCTACCCTTCTTGTCGGTCTGGGCGTCCACAGAGTCGAGCCCTTCAAGAGTCTGGAACATCTTTTTGACCGACAAGAATAACTTGGCTGTATCGTAATCTTGCTTCAGATACAACTTCTCATTGCCTTGTTCATATTGTTTCTTCTGGGCCTCATAGAGTGTGAGCCATATCTTCTCATTGTTTCTATTGGCCGAATCTTTCAGGAGATTAGCCATGCTACTCTCGGCCTGCTCCAGGTTGGTTCCTTTCTTGATATTGTCTTTGGCCAAAGATATTTCTTTCTTCTGCGCATTGATTTGCAGACAGATACATATTATGCATAATAGTAATGTTATCCTTTTCATCGTGCTTATGTTTAGTATTTAATCAATTTCTTTATATTTTCGGCGCGTTTATCGTTGAGCGCATAATAAATCTGATACAAAGGCGGAGCCCAGTCCACCGTATGCCTTGCCGGGTCCAATTCTTTGGCGCGCTCGAGATATACCTTGCCCTCTTCAAGCAGGGAGTTTATTGAGTCTATCTGCACTTTGTCTTTATCCTCTTTGTGCTTGTCGCTCAACTGAATGGCTTTGGATGTATAGCAGATACCTACGTTATAAATAGCAGGGAGAAACAGCGAATCTTGGGCAATTGCGCATTTGAACGCATCTATTGCAGTATCCCACTGATGGAGTTGCATGTGTCTTTCGCCTTTCAGAGCCCAAAGCATCTTGTTGCGCGGAGAGTTTTCCAGTTCGTGGTCAACAAAATGAGCCAATTCATCGGCAAGACCCTTGTCGGAATAATACTGTATAATCAATTCCACATAGTTTTGATTAGATCTGTCTTTCTCGTGAAGCGCCAAGAGAGAATTGATGTAGATTACCGCATCCTTTTCCGTCTTCATCAGCATCTTCATGCAGTATATTTTCAGTTGGGCAGCGTCCTTGGCGGTCTCTATATGCTGTAGAGCCAAATCTGCCATACGTTCCGCTTTGCTGTAATCCTTTATACCATAAGCCATCTTGCCGGCACACAATGCCGCCGGACCAATCTCTTGCTTTGACTTATCGAATAAGGGATGATGCTGTGTATCAATGTACAACTGCAGCAAAGCCAGACCTCTGACCGGGTCCTTCCCCTGATAATATATACCACCATCAACCAATTTGCGTCTGAGTTTACCCACAACGGATGAATTTGTGTGACGATAACGCGGCTTCACCTTTCCCTTGGCATTGGGTTGACAGTCCAGACTGTCGCACTCTATACTTTTTTCTACTATCTTCTCGATAAGACTATAATAATAGGTACTGTCGCGGCATACGGGCAACTTGGCTACAAGCAACTGCAACTCTCTGTTTGCCTTGTCTGCCTGTGCTGCATGATTTACGTTATCTCCCCAGATGCTGCCGACGCAGCAAGAAAGGAACATCATAATCATTATATACGCATTTGTCCTATTATCTCTAATCATATCTTCAAACAATAAAAGGGTTGGCAACCTATTGATTAGGCGACCAACCCCGGTATTTATCAGTGATTAAACCTTTACTTAGTCAGTGCCTCAATTTCCTTTGTACGAGCGTCATCGGCTCCATAGAGCGTATAATAACACTGGTAGAGAGGATAGGTCCAGTTGGCGCGCTCACGGTTGGGGTCCAACTCACGAGCCTTCTCCAGGTAAGTTACACTCTCCTGGCAAAGAACCTTCTGCTCATTGGCGTTCTGGCATGCAGCAGCCTTGGCATTGATGCTGAATGCAAGATAGGTATAAATCAGCGCGTCGTCATTGGGCTTGATAGCGATGGCCTTCTTGAAGTTCTCAATGGCTACATCATACAATGCAGGATCCTGTGTGGCAGCATTCATGGCGTTCTGAGCCTTGAGAGCCAAAGCTGAATAGTCATTGGGGTTCAGAGCAAGGCGAGACTCGATGAGCTTGCTTGCACCGTCCTTGTCGCCCAAAGCCTGCAGTACAGCAGCGAGCTGGCTGAATACCATATCATTCTTGGGATCCTTCTCGTTGAGAGTCTTCAGAGTGTTGGCAAACTTGACAGAGTCCTCCTTGGTCTTCAGGTCCTGCGATGAGAGATAAATCTTGAGATTGAGGGCTTCCTTATAAGAAGCGGTGTCGTTGAGAGCGATGTCAACATATTTGTTGGCATTGTCCATATCCTTGTTCTGGAATGCAAAGACGGCAGCAACACGTGCAACCTCACCGAGATACTTATCGGGGTTGGCAGTGCGGTCAACCTCCTTGAAGAGAGGATGAGAGTAGCTGTCTACATAGAGAGAGAAGAAGTCAAAAGCAGCCTTCTTGTTGTCTGCGGGCTGCAGCTGGCCGGCGTTGATCAGCTCAGTACGCATGTTGACCAGCTTGTTCTGGTTGGCCTGATGGAACTTGGGCTTGATTTTACCCTTCTCGTTAGGCATATTGTCCCACTTGTCACACTCCATGGCGTTGGTAAAAGCCTGCTCAAGAGCTTTGTAGTAACCCAGTGTGTCATAAGCCTCATACTTGCCTGTATTCAACTGCTGCTGCAACTGATTGGCTGCGATGATTTCCTGCTCGTGATTCACCTTCTTCATGGCGAGGTCTACCAGGTAATTGTAAGCCTTGGCCTTCTCTGCTGCGTTGGCGAGAGAGTTCACGCTTGACTTTACCAGGCTTTGTGCCTCGTCGTAGGTCTTGGCCTTCAAGATTGCCTTCAAAGCCTCACTGTCGCCTGCAAATACTGTGGATGTGCCCAGCATCATCAACACAGCGATCAATAGTTTCTTCATAAAATTTAATTTTTAGTTTGTATTTGTTTTATTCTTCTGTAGGTTCACCATTTTCGATTTCATCGACCGGCATAGAGGTGTTGTCGCTCATGATTTCATCGTTCTTCTGCGACCAGGCAGCGCGGCTTTCTTCCTCGACAGTTGCCTCAAGTTCAGAACTCATTACCTTGCAAACGCTTGCAATGATGTCGTTCTTCTTGGCCAGGTTGATAAGTCTCACGCCCTGTGTGGCACGGCCCATTATGCGTACATCAGCCACAGCCAGACGTATGGTAATGCCGCTCTTGTTGATAATCATCAGGTCGTTTTCATCGGTTACATTCTTGATGGCAACCAGACGGCCGGTCTTCTCAGTGATGGCGAGGGTCTTGACTCCCTTACCACCGCGGTTGGTGATGCGATAGTCGGCCACCTGCGAACGCTTGCCGTAACCATTCTCGCTTACTACCATTACAGACTCCTTGTCGGCATCGTTGACCACAATCATTCCGATTACTGCATCGTCATCACCGTCGAGACGCATGCCGCGTACGCCGGTCGATACACGACCCATAGTGCGGATTGCATTCTCGTTGAATCTTACGGCTCTACCATTGCGATTGGCCAGAATGAGCTCGTTATGGCCATTGGTCAGGCGAACATCAACCACCTCGTCGCCCTCAGTGATGTGGATGGCGTTTACACCATTTGCACGAGGACGGCTGTAGGCTTCCAGACAAGTTTTCTTGACTGTACCGTTTGCGGTGGCAAAGACAACGTAATGGCTGTTCACAAACTCGGCATCCTCCAGACCACGACCGCGCAGACGCAGGAAGGCGTTCACAGCGTCATCGGGCTCAATGTTGAGCAGGTTCTGGATGGCACGACCCTTGGAGCTCTTGTCATACTCGGGTATCTCATAACACTTCAGCCAGTAGCAACGGCCCTTCTTGGTGAAGAAGAGCATGGTCTGGTGCATAGTGGCAGGATAGATATATTCGATGAAGTCCTTGTCGCGTGTCTGTGCGCCCTTGGCTCCTACTCCACCACGAGCCTGCTCGCGGAAGTCACTGAGCGGAGTACGCTTGATGTAGCCCAGGTGGCTCACGGTGATAACTACGGGGTCATTGGGATAGAAATCCTCGGCATTGAATTCGTGCTCGGCAGGAATAATCTCGGTACGGCGATTGTCGCCATACTTCTCCTTGACCTCCTGCAGCTCGTCCTTCATCACCTGTCTGCACAGCGAGTCGTCGGTGAGAATGCGGTTGAGGTAGTCTATCTGCTTCATCAGCTCGTTGTATTCATCGTGCAGCTGGTCGACGCGGAGGCCGGTCAACTGTGACAAGCGCATGTCTACGATGGCCTGAGACTGCAGCTCATCAATCTCAAAGCGCTTCTCCAGGTTGACTCTGGCTTCGCTGGGAGTCTTGCTGGCACGGATGATGTGTACGACTTCGTCAATGTTGTCGCACGCGATGATAAGTCCTTTTAATATATGTGCACGGTCCTGGGCTTTCTTCAGCTCAAACTTGGTACGGCGGATGGTAACATCGTGGCGGTGTTCAACAAAGTAATGTACGCACTCGCGCAGCGTAAGCAGGCGTGGACGTCCGTTGACCAAGGCGATGCAGTTGACTGAGAATGAACTCTGCAGGGCTGTCATCTTAAAGAGTTTGTTCAAGATGACTTTGGCATTGGCGTCGCGCTTTACATCGACAACGATACGCATACCCTGACGACCGGTTTCGTCGTTCACATTAGAGATGCCATCTATCTTGCCCTCCTTTACGAGGTCAGCGATATACTCTATCAGCTGCTGCTTGTTGACACCGTAAGGAATTTCGGTTACTACAATCTTGTCATGACTGTCATCGGTCTCTATTTCAGCTTTGGCGCGCATCACGATGCGGCCACGGCCGGTCTCATAAGCCTGCTTGACGCCCTCCAAACCATATATATAGGCACCTGTGGGGAAATCGGGAGCAGGGATATACTTCATCAGACCCTCGGTGTCTATATCTGGATTGTCGATGTATGCACAGCAGCCGTCGATGACTTCGCCCAGATTATGTGTGGGGATATTGGTTGCCATACCTACGGCAATACCGTTACCGCCATTGACGAGCAGATTGGGTATCTTGGTGGGCATAACCGAAGGTTCGACGAGGGTGTCGTCAAAGTTGTTGGTCATGTCTACCGTGTCCTTGTTCAGGTCATCCATCACGTGCTCACCCATTTTGGCAAGGCGGCACTCGGTATAACGCATAGCTGCAGGAGAGTCGCCGTCTACGCTACCAAAGTTACCCTGACCATCAATGAGCTTATAGCGCATATTCCATTCCTGGCCCATTCTGACGAGGGCGCCATAGACCGAGATGTCTCCATGAGGGTGGTACTTACCCAACACCTCACCAACAACACGCGCACACTTCTTGTAGGGCTTGTCGCTGGTATTGCCGATGCCAAGCATACCATAGAGAATACGGCGATGTACGGGTTTGAAACCATCGCGCACATCTGGAAGGGCACGAGCTACGATTACCGACATTGAATAGTCAATGTAGGATGACTTCATCTCTTCCTCAATGTTGATCTTGATTATTCTATCATGATCGATTGTCTGATTTTCGTCCATTTACTTACTTATATTTATTCTAATTGTTTTGCTGACTTAAAATGGTCGAAATCGCATTTAAGGGCATTTATTTGCGTTCTAAGCGATTTTCCTATATTTTATCAGAGTTCAAAAGTACAAAAAAATATCTTTCCGTGAAAACAAATCATGCAAAAAATAGCGCATCGTTGATGAATTATAACATTATTAGCATCAACAAATGTGTTTTTTCGTATTATTTAATGGATAATCGAGTGTGCTGAGCCACGAACACAGTGCGATGATGAGATAATTGAACGTGGATAAAGAGTTCGTGTCATTGTGCCGACGAGTACCACAAGTCATTTGATAATTGATGGACGTCTGCGCATAATGTGAGTCCCCAGAACTTAGAGCCTACAGATGGTCTATGGAATGAAATTAAGGTAGGAAACTGTTATTTCAGACTTCGCATTAATCTTTTCAGAATTCCAATTTGCCATTTCGTGGTTTGAACACAAGTTTAAGACAACCTACGAGCGGATGTCTTACAATCGTGTGCAATTGTAGGTGACTGAAGGCGTCCTGTGTTCATTACCACACTGACGGATAGCAGTTTTCGGCAGTTGTGAGCACTCTGAAATGATACCCTCTGCTATATGAAATCTGCATAAGTTTGCGCGGGGCGGTCTGGGTTTGGTTAAATGACAAAGCCACATGGCCCATGGTGCGCCTGAGGTTGAGCTCCACGCACGGGTGCAGCTTTATGCCGTTTTCATCGACTATCATCATGTCTACGCCAAGCGGTCCGGTGTATTTTCCGACCATTTCATCGGTCAGGATGGCACATAGTTCATCTATGGCCGACTGCACCCGATGAAACGGGATATATTTGGAGATAATTTCCACCTTCTCCTCTTCGCTCGCAAGGATGTTCCCTACATACGAACCATTGGAAGACTGGAACACAGACAATCCCAAATACTCGATTCTATCGGGATAGGCGTACAGCTCTACTGCAAAATCTTTTATCTTGCGATAGTAGGGTTCGAGGGTCAATGCTCCCTGGCGCGCAATCACATTCTTGGCCCAACCGCGTTGGTGGGAAGTGAGTTGGTCGACATATCTGAGCCCACGCCCGCTACTGCTCCACGGCGCTTTCATTACATAAGTATAGCCGATGTTCTCAAGTTGGCTTATATTGTCAATCAGTCGAGAACTGCCAACTCGCTCGTCATTTGCTTCAGTGAGCTTTTTCAGCAGATTCTGGCCAGCCCACCAGCGGTGGCTCATCGCGCGGATGCTGTCAAGATATGCGTCGGTTGGCAACAGTTCCTTAGCGATTCCATTGCGCTCCAACTGAAAGCGCAAAGACCTATCCCATCCCCACGGACATATCTCTTCAAGTGGCGGAAGGTGCTTCAGGTCCTGGTAAGTCACAAAAGCCACATCATGGGCATAGCGACCCAGGTGTCTGACCCTGCTCAGTGCCGATGCGATATCATCGACAAGGACCATATCGCCATCCTCGGCCCACAGCGCAGGCAGAAAGCCCAGGTCGGAGCGCATCTCGCGACCTGCATGCGGGGCCACGAAATTGAACATGTCAGATGCAAGTGCTATATCGTGCTCGGGGTTAAATATATGTAGCTTCATAACTGTTTTGTAAATTGTCCACAAAATTACAAAGTTTATTCTTTAGCAACGCAAAGAAGTGACAAAAAATACGAAATTGGAAATATTTTGTAAAGTTGAGTTTGCAATTTTGAAAATTAGTATTACCTTTGCATCTATATAAGTAAATCGATTTATGGAAGAGGCCTTTTTCCGCACCCATGCCAATTTGGTAGACAACACAAATGCTGCAGTCCGTCGTAATCTTATGGATGAGATTGACTGGAGCGACCGCTTGATAGGTATCAAGGGTACAAGGGGCGTCGGCAAGACCACCTTTCTCCTGCAATACGCTAAAGAGAAGTTTGGAGCAGCCGACCGCAGTTGTCTGTATGTCAATATGAACAACTTCTACTTCCAGGGCTTGGGTATTGCTGAATTTGCCGAAGACTTCGTTAAAAACGGTGGTCGTGTACTGTTGATTGACCAGGTTTTCAAGCAGCCCAATTGGAGCAGCGAGCTCAGAAAATGTCATGACCTTTTCCCCAATCTCAAGATAGTCTTCACCGGCTCGAGCGTGATGCGCTTGAAAGAGGAGAACCCTGAACTCAACGGCATCGTAAAGAGCTACAATCTGAGAGGCTTTTCATTCAGAGAGTTTCTCAACCTGCAGACGGGCAACGACTTTCGTCCCTATTCGTTGGGCGAGATTCTGAACAACCATGAGCATATCATCAAGACCATTCTGCCCAAGGTAAGTCCTCTCAAGTACTTTCACGACTATATCCATCATGGTTTTTACCCATTCTTCTTGGAACATCGCAATTTCTCCGAGAATCTCCTGAAGACCATGAACATGATGACCGAGGTCGACATCCTCCTTATCAAGCAGATAGAGCTGAAGTATCTTCACAAAATCAAGAAGCTGTTTTATCTCTTGGCTGTCGAAGGTCCCAAGGCACCCAATATCAGCAATCTGGCTGATGAAATACAGACCAGCCGTGCCACGGTGATGAACTATATCAAGTATCTGGCCGATGCGCGTCTTATCAATATCATCTATCCCGTAGGAGAGGAATTCCCCAAGAAGCCTACCAAGGTGATGATGCACAATAGCAATCTCATGTATGCCATCTACCCCATCACCATCGATGACCAGGAACTGATGGAGACATTCTTCGTGAACTCGTTGTGGAAGGACCATATCGTAAATCAGGCCAACAAAGACCACTTCTACATCGTAGACGGCGAGAAGCACTTCAGAATTTGCGATGCCCATGGTGAGCAGAAAATCAGATTCTCTCCCGACACCATCTATGCGCGTTATAATACTGAGGTGGGTAAGGAAAACCAGATACCACTATGGCTATTCGGCTTCCTATATTAATATAATAAGGTGTAAATATAAAAACGAACATACAAACTTTCATTAAAATTTAGAAAAATGGCTAAAGAAAAAAAGTTTATCACATGTGATGGTAACACCGCAGCGGCTCATGTAAGCTACATGTTTACCGAGGTGGCAGCCATCTACCCCATTACCCCATCTTCTCCTATGGCAGAACATGTGGACGAATGGGCTGCTAAAGGCCGTAAGAACCTCTTCGGTCAAAGAGTTTCTATTCAGGAAATGGAATCTGAAGGCGGAGCCGCTGGAGCTGTCCATGGTTCTCTTCAGGCTGGTGCATTAACTTCTACCTATACAGCTTCGCAGGGTCTGTTGTTGATGATACCTAATATGTATAAGATTGCCGGTGAGCTGTTGCCTTGCGTATTCAACGTATCTGCACGTACTCTGGCTTCTCACTCACTCTGTATCTTCGGCGACCACCAGGATGTTATGGCCTGCCGTCAGACTGGCTTTGCCATGTTCTGCTCTGGTTCTGTACAGGAGGTTATGGATCTTTCTGCAGTTCCTCACCTTGCCACACTTGAGACATCTGTTCCTTTCATCAACTTCTTTGATGGTTTCCGTACTTCTCATGAGTACCACAAAGTTGAAGAAATTGATATGGAAGATATCCGTCCTCTGGTTAACCCTGAGTATATCAAAAAATTCCGCGACCGCGCATTGTCTCCAGAGCGTCCCGTAACTCGTGGTACCGCTGAAAACCCCGAGACATTCTTCACCCATCGTGAGGCTTGCAATGAGTATTATGACAGAATTCCTGAAGTAGTTGAGAAGTACTGCGGCGAAATCTCTAAGATTACTGGCCGTGAGTATCACCTCTTCAACTATTATGGTGCAGAGGATGCCGAGAATGTTATCATCCTGATGGGTTCTGCTACAGAGCCTGCCCGTGAAGCCATCGACTACCTGAACAAGCAGGGCAAGAAGGTGGGTATGGTTGCAGTTCACCTCTATCGTCCTTTCTCTGTAGACTTCTTGAAGAAGGCTCTTCCCGCTACTGTTAAGCGCATTGCCGTGCTCGACCGTACTAAGGAACCCGGTGCAGAGGGCGAACCACTGTATCTTGACGTTAAGTCTGCTCTCTATGACGACGAGCGCAAGCCTCTCATCGTTGGCGGCCGCTATGGTCTTGGTTCATCCGATACTACACCTGCTAAGATTGTAGCAGTATTCAAGAACCTGGAATTGCCACAGCCCAAGAATCACTTCACCGTAGGTATCGTTGATGACGTTACATTTACATCTCTTCCCGAAGAGGAGGAAATCCCAATGGGTGGTGACGACCTGTTTGAGGCTAAGTTCTATGGTCTCGGTGCCGATGGTACTGTAGGTGCCAACAAGAACTCTGTACAGATTATTGGTAACAATACCAACAAGTATTGTCAGGCTTATTTCTCTTATGACTCTAAGAAGTCTGGTGGTTTTACCTGCTCTCACCTGCGTTTCGGCGACAGCCCAATCCACAGCGCTTATCAGGTAAATACTCCTAACTTTGTAGCTTGTCACGTTCAGGCTTACCTCCACATGTATGACGTTACCCGCGGTCTGCGCAAGAATGGCACATTCCTGCTCAACACTATCTTCGACGGCGAGGAGTTGGTTAACTTCATTCCTAACAAGGTTAAGCGTTGCTTTGCCAAGAACAATATCAAGGTTTACTATATCAATGCCACTAAGATAGCTCAGGAAATTGGTCTTGGAAACCGTACCAACACCATTCTCCAGTCTGCTTTCTTCCGTATCACTGAGGTTATTCCTTTGGACCTGGCTGTAGAGCAGATGAAGGCGTTCATCGTGAAGTCATACTCTAAAAAGGGTCAGGATGTTCTTGACCTCAACTTCGCTGCAGTTGAGCGCGGAGGCGAGTATAAGGAACTGACAGTAGACCCAGCATGGGCTTCTCTTGCTGACGAAGAAGGCAAGGAAGACAATGCACCTGCATTCGTTAAGGAGCTGGTTCGCCCTATCAATGGTCAGGCTGGTGACCTGCTCAAGGTTTCTGACTTCGTTAAGCATAACACTGTTGACGGAACATGGGCCAATGGTACCGCTGCATTTGAGAAGCGTGGCGTAGAGGCTTTCGTTCCCGTATGGAATGTAGAGAATTGTATCCAGTGTAACAAGTGTTCATTCGTTTGTCCTCACGCTGCTATCCGTCCATTCGTTCTTACCGACGAAGAGCTGGCAGGTGTTCCTGGCCTGGCTACTCAGGAGATTAAGGCTCCCGCTGCACTCAAGGGAATGCACTTCCGTATCGAGACTTCTGTTCTCGACTGTCTCGGTTGCGGTAACTGTGCCGATGTGTGTCCTGGCAAGAAAAACAAGGAAACCGGAGAACTCGAGAAGGCTCTCAAGATGGTTCCATTCAATGTTGACGCTCCCGCTATGGTTGAGGAAGCTAAGACATGGGATTACCTCGTACACAATGTTGCCTCTAAGCAGGATTTGGTAGATATCAAGCAGAGCCCCAAGAACTCTCAGTTCGCTCAGCCTCTGTTTGAGTTCTCAGGCGCTTGCTCCGGATGTGGTGAGACACCTTATGTAAAGCTCATTTCTCAGCTCTTTGGTGACCGCCAGATGATTGCTAACGCTACTGGTTGTTCTTCTATTTACTCTGCTTCTATTCCTTCTACTCCTTACACTACCAATGCTAAGGGCCAGGGTCCTGCATTCGACAACTCTCTGTTCGAGGACTTCTGCGAATTCGGTCTGGGTATGGCTTTGGGTAACAAGAAGATGAAGGAGCGCATCTGCCACCTTCTCGAGGAGGCAAAGGCTGATGAGCATGTACCTGCCCAGTTTGTTGCTGCAGCTGACAAGTGGATTGCTGCTAAGGACGATGCTGACGGCTCTAAGGAAGCAGCTGCAGAGCTGAAGCCTCTGATTGCCGCTGGTGCTGAGCAGGGTTGCCCTGTATGTCAGGAGTTGAAGACTCTCGACCACTATCTTGTAAAGCGCAGCCAGTGGATTATCGGTGGCGACGGTGCTTCTTACGATATTGGCTACGGAGGTCTTGACCACGTACTCGCATCTGGTGAGGATATCAATATCTTGGTTCTCGATACTGAGGTTTATTCAAACACTGGTGGCCAGAGCTCTAAGTCTACTCCACTCGGTGCTATTGCTCAGTTCGCAGCCCAGGGTAAGCGCATCCGCAAGAAGGATCTCGGTCTTATGCAGACCACCTATGGCTATATCTATGTTGCCCAGGTTGCTATGGGTGCCGACAATGCACAGACATTGAAGGCTATCCGCGAGGCAGAGGCTTATCCAGGTCCATCACTCGTTATCGCATACGCTCCTTGTATCAACCACGGTCTGAAGCGTAAGGGCGGTATGGGTAGAAGCCAGAATGAGGAGAAACTCGCTGTTGATTGTGGTTACTGGCACCTGTGGCGCTACAACCCACTGTTGGCCGACGAGGGCAAGAACCCATTCACGCTTGATTCTAAGGAGCCTAACTGGGCTGACTTCCGTGACTTCCTCCTTGGAGAGGTACGTTATCTGAGTGTTCAGAAGGCTTATCCTAATGAAGCAGAGGAACTCTTCTCTCAGGCTGAGCGTATGGCTAAGCTCCGTTATCGCAGCTATGTCCGCAAGACTCAGGAAGACTGGAGCGAGATTATCTAATCTTGAATTGATGCACCTTATATAATATATAGGGATACTGATGAAGGGAGGTTTGCCAATTGGCAAGCCTCCCTTTTCAATTATCCTCATACAAATCAATAAAAAAACGCATGAAATTAAAATAATGTGCTTTTTCCTTGTTTGTGTCATAGATAACCACTAACTTTGCAGTAATATAACTTAATCCTTTAACAATAAACATTATGACTAAACTTTTACGCTTATCACTTTTGTTATTAGCAGTTTGCGCATGTGGCATAGCTAATGCAGCAAACGTAACAGACAAGTTCACAGCCTCGGCTTTAGGTATCACGGGGACTTCGTATGCCGACTTGACTGATTTCCAATTATCCTCTACAGCAAAGTATTCGCTTAACGCAGCAACAAATAAAGCGACCTGCGTTCAGCTTCGTTCAAAGAATAGTAATTCTGGAATTGTTACAACGACATCTGGTGGTACTGTAAAAAAAATTACAGTTGTATGGAATGAAGCCACCAAGGCTGGTCAAAAGTTGGATGTATATGGAAGTACTTCTGCATATGGCAGCCCTAAGGACTTATATGATGCAAAAACTCAGGGTACGAAAATCGGCACAATAGAAAATGGTAAGAGTACTGAGCTTTCTGTTGAAGGAACCTATACTCATGTAGGATTGCGTTCCAATAATGGTGCGGTTTATGCAACTGAGATATCAATTGAATGGGAGCCTGCTGCTCCGGGTACAGTTGCCATGCCAACAATTACCGGTAACGCCACTTTTGAAACCTCTACCACTGTAACTATTACAGGCCCAGAGGGAGCTGACATATATTATACTACTGACGATAGCACTCCCACAACAAGTTCGCAGAAGTACACTGCACCTTTCTCTTTGACAGAGAGCACCACCGTAAATGCTATCGCCGTTAAGGGTGGCAAGTCGAGCACAGTTGCCAGCAAGGACTTTAGCAAGATTACTTGCACTGACGCTACCTTAGAGGAAGTAGTTGGATGGACTGCCGACAAGACTTATGTGAAGCTCGCCCTCAACAACGCCAAGGTGATATACGCTGATGGCAACACAGTCCATCTGCGCGAAAACGGCAAGTGCCTTATGCTTTACAATGTAGGCATCCTCGCCCTCACCCTCAACTCAACGGTAAGCGGAAGCATCAAGATGAACTTCAAATCCTACAATGGCATCCCCGAAATGATGAAAAATGAGTTCACCAATGCCGGTGACCTTTCCATTACTGCTGGCTCTTCTCTGGAATTGGACGCTACTGTAACTACCGTAGAAGACCTCCTCGCCAAGAAGAACCTCTGCGACCTGGTACTTCTTAAGAATGTCACCGTAACCGCAGAAGGCACAGGCAAGGATGCCAAGTATTTCATCGTGAGTGGTGCCAAAAAGATTCAACTCTGGGGTAACCAGAATCTTAGTGCTGTAGGCGTAGGCAAGTCTTTGGATATTTATGCTCTTTGCAATAGTATCTATTCTAACAATGTCCAGATTAAGCCTGTAAAGGTTGGCGACATCACCCTGGGTATCAACAACACTATCGTGGTTGAGAGCAAGAAGCAGGGCATCTACAACATCAATGGTGTTAAGATGAGCGAGGGTCAGACCCTTCCCGCTGGCTTGTATATCAAGAACGGCAAGAAAGTAATTGTTAAATAACACATATTTTTTCCTAACTCACACCTTACCAGCTGTCTCTACCCTTGTAGAGGCAGCCTTTTTTTTCATTATTGTCACGGCCGATAGCAATTATCGAGTTTTTTTCTATTCTTGTGTTCGTGAGATTTCATAAATATAAAGCCGCCAATACGCCAAATCTCCGTACCTTCGCAGCCAAAATGGGACAACTTTCCATTATAGGTTTCCATCTGCAATAGATAGCAAATAATAAACATAATAAAAATGGAACTACTTCACAACCTTTTCATGGGCTTCCCCAATCTTTGGGGCGGCGGTGTAGCTCACTCAGTAATGATTCTTTCGCTTGTAATATCCTTGGGATTATTATTGGGCAAGATCAAGGTCGCCAACATTTCTTTGGGACTGACCTGGGTATTGTTTGTCGGAATTACCTTTGGTTATTTCTGTTTTAATCTTGATGAGCATCTGCTCCACTTCCTCAAGGAGTTTGGCTTGATTCTCTTCGTCTATTCTCTCGGCCTCCAGGTAGGTCCAAGTTTCTTCTCCTCGTTTGGCAAAGGTGGTCTCAGGCTCAATATGCTTGCCATATCGACCATCGCGATAAGCATTGTTGTAACCATCATTCTATTCTATACCACAGGCACTCCTATCACCACCATGGCAGGTATCTTGTCTGGTGCCGTGACCAATACGCCTGGACTGGGAGCTGCCCAGCAAGCCAATAGCGACCTCAATGGAATAGACGACCCCAGCATTGCCGCCAGCTATGCCGCTGCTTATCCTATCGGTGTTATCGGCGCCATACTTATCTTCCTTCTCTTGAAGTATATCCTTTGCATCCATACCGGTAAGGAAGAAGAGGCAGCCAAGCGAGGTCTCGGCGCTACTGAAGAACTGACCGTCCGTCCATTCTCCGTATGCGTGAAGAATGAGCAGATTGTCGGAAGAACCGTGCGCCAGATAGCTGAAATCTCGCAACGAGATTTTGTCATCTCTCGTATGCTTGTAGATGGAGCCTCCTCCCCCACCGATGTCATTAACGGCTCGACCGTGCTGAATCTCAATGACAAACTGCTCATTACAGCTGCCCCACGTGACATTGAAGCCATCATCGCCTGCCTTGGCGCGCCCACTACCGTAGACTGGGAGAAGTGTGACAAAGGCCACATCTCACGCCGTATTCTTATCACGCGTCCCGAAATCAATGGAAAGACATTGGCCCAACTCCGCATACGCTCTCTCTTTGGAGCCAACATCACCCATGTTTACCGTTCTGGTGTAGAACTCGTTGCCGCACCCCACCTCCAGCTTCAGATGGGCGACAAGGTCACCGTCGTAGGTAGCGAACTGGCCATCAGCCATACCGAGAAGCGTTTGGGCAATTCCATCAAGCGTCTCAACATCCCCAACCTCATTCCTATCTTCCTGGGTATTGCGCTCGGCTGTTTTGTTGCCAACATTCCCTTCTATCTCCCCGGAATCCAGGCTCCACTTAAGCTCGGACTGACCGGTGGCCCGTTGGTGGTAGCCATCCTTATCGGTTTCTTGGGTCCCAAATTCCACCTGATTACTTACAATACCATCTCTTCCAATCTGATGATACGAGAGATAGGATTGTGTATCTTCCTTGCCTGCGTAGGTTTGGGAACCGGCAAAGAGTTTATAGATACCGTCTTCTATGGCAACGGATTGGCCATGGTGGGTTATGGAGCCATCATCACGATGCTTCCACTCCTTATTGGCGGACTCATCGGTCGTTATGCCTTCCACCTCAACTACTACACCCTCATCGGAGTTCTGGCAGGCGCCAACACCAACCCCCCAGCCCTGCGCTATGCCAACGACCTCACCGCAAGTGATTCTCCCGCTGTAGCCTACTCCACGGTATATCCCTTTGCGATGTTCCTCCGCATTATCACCATTCAGATATTAATATTGACTTTAGGATAAAACTATATGCTGAAAATTATTGCCGTCGATGTGGCGCTATTGCTGATTATCGTTTATGGCGTCATTCAGTTTAGAAAAAATAAGAAAAGCAACAGACATGGTTGAAACATCTTCACTTATCCACCATCCCGTAACGGATGACGAGCGTTTGGTTCACCACAAATTGGATTTGCTGTTACGTACCGGCTGCATTCTCGTTGAAAATGCAGCCGACACCAGCCGCATCATCCGCACGATGAAGCGAGTGGCTATGTATCTCTGCATCCCCATCGAGAATCTGCATATTTACGTCAATTACAATATGCTGATGGTCAACCTTAGTGATGTCGAAAAGTCATACACCAAGTTCCAGCGAGTAGACAAGCATGGCGTCAATCTGGATGCCATCCGCGAGATTAGCCATCTCTCCTGGGACTCTATTCGTAAGAACCTGACTTTGGAGGAATACGAGCGACAGCTTACAGAGATACACCAGCGCAAGCGCAATTACACCCCTTGGCAGGTAGCCATTGGAGGAGGACTGGCGTGCGGCGGCTTCTGCATCCAGTTCGGTTGCGACTGGACGGCATTCTTCTATGCCTCCATTGCAGCCATATTGGGCTTGCGTCTGCGTATGTTCCTCAATTCCAAGGGCTCCAATGGATATTTCAACATCGGCTTGGCAGCTTTTGTATCCACGCTGTTGGCATGGCTCTTCGCCTTGATTTCCACCCGGTCTGGCATTTCCTTCTTGGAGTCCTCCACCCCATGGCATCCGCTTTTGGCCTGCGCCTTGTTCATTGTTCCCGGCGTACCGCTCATCAATTTCGTAAGCGACATGCTTTCAGGCTTTACCCAGGTGGGTATCACCCGAGCCACCAACACGCTGCTTATGCTTTTTGCCATGGCATTCGGCATAGCCTTTGCCATCCAGTTTTGTGGCATCGACAATTTTGTCCACGACTTGTCCATGATTCCCCATCACACCTATGATGAATACATGCTGGCTGCTGCCATCTCGGCTATCGGTTTCTCCATGATTTTCAATGTACCTCGCCACATGATGCTCTTTGTAGCCCTCGGCGGTATAGTAGCTGTCTGCACCCGCAATTTTGTCAATCTTGGAGCCAGTTCAGGCAACGTCGGATTGGATATGGGCCTCATCGTAGGCTCCTTTGTCGGGTCTGCAGTGATTAGTATCATCTGCTGCTTCATGGTACGTCGCCTGCACACTCCCCACCAGTGCCTGAGCATACCCAGTGTCATACCTATGATTCCTGGAGTGCTGATGTACAGAGCCCTGTTTGCCTTCATCAATATGCATGGAGTTATAGGCGAAGTCACCGTGGCGATGAACAATGCCATCCACGCATCGCTAATTATCCTGTTTATCGCTATTGGTGTGGCCATACCCAATATATTCTTCAGACGGATGATTAATCCCAAGCGGGAGCAGAAGCTGATGGAGCTGCTGCTCATCCGCAAAAATCAGATGGCTGACAAATAAAAACGTCGGCCACCTGTGACAGGACGCCGACATTAATTCACTCCATATTATATCATTTGAGGGTGTATCAATTACATATTGATGCACCCTTTTTATCTATCCAGTATTTTTATAAACCAATGCTTTTCAGCAATTCGCCATTGAGATGGTGTATTTCGACCACACCATCTTCGTAGATGGCGAAGGTTGGCACGTTGCCTCCTTTGGGGAATGTGATAGAACCGGTATTGCAGAATACAGTGTCTTCTTCATTCTCTAAAGTCCACAGATGCGTATGCCCACTGAACACGACGTCGTATTTGCCAGGCAACATGTTCTCCTTATTATATTTATGGCCATGGGTGAGCAGCAGTCTGCGCCCATTGTCGACCACCAGAGCATAATCTGCCATGATGGGGAAATCGAGCAGCATCTGGTCTACCTCCGAGTCACAGTTTCCACGTATGGCTACTATCTTGTCTGCCATTGCGTTCAGCGTCTCGGCTATAAGTTTTGGGTTCAACCCTTCGGGCAAACCATTGCGAGGACCGTAATTGAGGATATCGCCCAAGATGAGCAACATATCGCAACTTGCGGAATCATAATAAGACAAAACTTGTTGTAAAGTGGGAAAACAACCGTGGATATCGGAAACAATCAAATATTTCATTCTAACAAATATTTGGTAAAAGATGTGGGTGGTGATGGATTCGAACCACCGAAGGCGAAAGCCAGCAGATTTACAGTCTGCCCCATTTGGCCACTCTGGTAACCACCCATATTTTTACAGTCATGCGTCCGTTTCCGTTTCTTGAGCCTCTTGTCGGATTCGAACCAACGACCCCGAGATTACAAATCACGTGCTCTGGCCAACTGAGCTAAAGAGGCAAATCCTTGCAGCCGCCGAGCGACTCGTTTTTAGGACGTGTTGTAAAACGGCTGCAAAGATACGCATTATTTTTCTATTGCCAAAACTTTTTGCAGTTTTTTTTAATGGCTACGCTGTTTTTCCTTGAATTTGGTGAGTTGAACCTTCAGGCTCTCGACACACTGGTCAATACTTTCCTCAAATGTGTCACAAGTCTTTTCAACATAAAGGTCCTTGCCGGTCACACCCACAGTCACGCAGGCTTGCTTGTTGAGAGCGGTGGCAGGCTTCACCACTTTTAATTGCACCTCTACTTTCTGAATATCTTCATAAGTTTTTTCCAACTTGGCGATTTTCTTTTCGACAAACGCCTGTAACTTCTCGGTAGCGTCGAAATGTATCGACTGAATCTTAACTTCCATAATTACCTCCTTTTTATTTAATTAAAGAGTTACGCCCTTGGATGGGCTTCTTGATATACTCGCTTGAGTTGCTCAAAGGTGGTATGGGTGTAGATTTCGGTCGTAGAGAGACTCTCATGACCCAACAGTTTCTTCACACTTTCCAGACCAGCCTCGTGATTGAGCATAGCGGTAGCGAAGGTATGGCGGAGCACATGGGGCGACCGTTTGCTGAGCGTGGATACAAGCGACAGACATCGCTTCACCTCGTTTCTTACCTGGTCACCGCTCATCCTCTCTCCCTTGCGAGTCACAAACAGGGCGCCGTTACCGGCCTTGACCTGCTCATCACGCACCCTTATATATATTAATAAGGTGTGCTCCAGTTCATCACCCAGAGGGATGATGCGCTGCTTGTTGCGCTTTCCCAACACTTTGACAGCATGGTTAGCCCAGTCTATCGCCGTGTCGTCCAGTCCTGTCAATTCAGAGAGACGTATGCCTGTCTCGTAAAAAGTCATCAGCATCGTCCTTGCCCTTACGCTTTCGAAGTCATCCCCCCACTCCACCACATCCAGAAGCCGGTTCATCTCCTCTTCTTTCAGAAATTGCGGCAGGGGCTTTGCCTTCTTCGGGCCCTTAATCATCCTCGACGGGTCGCGGGCTACCTTTTGGTGAGCCAGAGCATAACGGTAAAACGAGCGAAGAGCACTCAGTCTGCGATTAACAGAAGTGCCCCTGTTGCCTTTATCCATCATGCTTTCCATCCATCCACGGATGACATCGGCATCGACAGTCTCCCAGGAAAGCAGCATGTCCAAATTTTTGAAATATGCCTCAAAAGCCTTCAGGTCTTCGGCATAACTGCTAACAGTCAACTCTGAACGGTTCTTTTCAAACCGCAAGTAGTCCAAAAATTCGCCAATCATCGCCATCACGCCTATTACATTACTGTTTTCGGCAACGAATATACGGAAATTAATTCAAACTACCAAATTTTCGGAGGAAAAATTATTCCTCTTCCTGACGGAGCTTCTGTACGTAGATGGCGTGTTCCATCTTGAGACGCTTCAAAACAGAAGGCTTATCAAACTGCTGACGAGAGCGGAGTTCCTTAATAACACCTGTCTTTTCGAATTTTCTCTTGAACTTCTTGAGAGCTCTTTCGATGTTCTCACCATCTTTTACTGGTACAATAATCATTGTCTTGTTTTTATTAATTAATTATGTTAAACTTATTGCTTTCGGGCATGCGCCCAATAATCGCGGCTGCAAAATTACTGCTATTTTGTCACTTGGGCAAGTTTTTTGCCCTATTTTTTTTACAAAACGGCTGAAATTGTTGCATTTACGCCATTCAGCGCCACTATCTCCAGCCCATTTCAGCCCATAGATACGCCCTCCGCAGCCCCCGTTTTTGGGGCGGAGATTATGGATGGAAGTCTGGAAAAGACTGATGCGGAAAGGGGGATTTACATTCACATTTCTACTACTTTCATAGTTGGAGATGAATGCAGCTTCCTTAGCCACACACAGTTTTTTCACCTCTTCAACCTTACCAAATATCAGCAGGAGGGCAACACCTATTTATATTATATAAGTTAGCAACTACATGCGACGTTGCTCTTCGTTACCCGCACCGGTACCGCGGAACTTGCTGCGTGTATTGTTGAAACTATAACTTACCGTGAACTCAACCTTGCGCATCGTATTATTGCCTACACTCCAGCTCAGCACATCGGCAGTCTGCATCCACTTACGGTTGGAGTACGTATTAAAGAGGTCGGTCACCGACAAGTTCAGATTCCACTTGTTTTTGGCCAACGCTTTTGATATATTCATATCCACCCTGAACTGCTGATGACTGTTATTCAGCCCGTCATGTGCCAGAGATGAATACAGAATATTACAAAATACATAAGTATCCTTGGGCAGCATCACCATATTCTTGACCGATGCTTTATAGAGAGGTTTGTCGAACTTTCCGCCTTGGAATGTGATGAACTGCTGACTGTAAGAAGCCTCAACCGTAGGACGCCAGGCACCCAACTGGAAACCATAAGCAGCCCCAAACGACAGGCTTTTATAGGTATGCAGATTGATAGTACGCAGAGCCAGTACGGAGTCCACTTGCTCCAATGGGAAATATGATGTGAGCAGACGATTCCGGCTAAATCGGCCATTTGCCATAATCTTCAGTTTGCCAAAACTGGCCACCAGACCCAATTTATGGATATTGGCACTACGCAGCAATGGATTTCCCACTTCATAAACATAATCCGACACAAAACTCGTAGAATTGTTAAGCTGTCGATAAGTAGGACGCGCCACACTATAATCGTAAGAAAGAGACACACGATTGTTGCCTTTGGTATAAGCCACTACTACTGAAGGATATAGGAGTGTACTCGTATAGCTGGCATCAGCATCATACTTGTTGTTGGAATAATAGTTGAAATTGATATGTTCTGCTCGAAGACCCAATGAGAGCGAGAAATCTTTCAGCCTGACATAGCCATCCCAAAACAGGGCATAATTATTCTGTTCTGAAACGCTCTTACTGCTACTCATAGCTGTCTTCAGCGTACCCACGATGCCATTGTCTGCATCAATCCTGGTGCGCGACACCTCGCCACCTATCTTCATATCCATTCCCCATAAAGGGAAGCCATACACAGCTTTACCGGCATACAGCCACGAGTTGAAATGGTTTGATTCCAACAGAGTTTTCCTCTCTTTGACGAAGTACTTGTCCTGACCATACAGACCATTGATATGAAGCATGTCTACATCGGCTTGAAACAACCTGCGTTTGGGCATTTCATGACGATAGTATCCATTGACCAGATGATAGTTCTGCCGTATGGAGTAGTCGGCATCCCAACTACGATCCAATCTTCTACTGCCTTCATAGAAGCTCTCTGTCTGGGCCGTACCTCTACAAACATTCTGCTTGGGATGCAACATATAGTCATACTTAAGGCCGGCCGACACACCATTATCCGCTGTATAGTTGAAACCCATAGCCCCTCCCAATTGTGACATTTTATTATTGGCATCATTGCGACTGTCTACAGAGCGCTTGCCAAATGCCAAGTGCTCTTCGCTACGTTCATGCTGAGCAGCATGGGCATACTGAAGATTTCCGAAGAAATCCCATCGTTTCACGCGATAGTTAAGGTCGGCAAATACGGCCTCTCCCACACGGTTCTTCCCCGTAAGTTGACCAAACAGCATACCACTCCATCCATCGCCTTGCTTTCTGATAGTAGTAATACGTATCACAGACTCTGTCCCCGACGGATATTCAGGGCCTGGTGTCATGATTATCTCGACCTTCTTTATCCGAGAAGGCACTATTCGTTTCAGTTCTTCTTGCCGCAGAATACGCCGGTTGTCTACATAATATATAGGGGCACCTCGCCCGAATACCTTGACATCCTTGCCATCGGTCGTTATGAAAGGCAACTGCCCGAGCATATCGTTGAGAGAACCTATCTTGGCCAATGGGGTTTGCTCTATATTGGCCACCAGTCCCCTATTGTCAAAGCGCACGGCATCAGCCTTTACCACTACTTCTTTCAAAGCCGTCACCTCTGTCGCCAAGGGGATGTCACCCATGTCTCCACCGCCAACTACCCTGCGTTCTTTGCTCGTATAGCCCAACATAGACATACGCACCAAAGCCTCTTCGGGAACATCGCTTATCTCGAAGCTACCATCATCACCGCTGGTCGTACCTTTCACGAAAGTAGTATCTGGCAATGCATATACCACCACATTGGTATAAGCCAAGGGAGTACCTGTTCCCTGCTCTACCACCTTCCCCTTGACCACGCACTGCGCATTAGCCACTTGGGATACCATACTGAGCAGGCTCACCACTAAAATCAACACATTCCTTTTCATGGTCATTTCATTTTAAGATGTTTATAATAAGCCTCCAGATACGAGTGCAACATCTGCGGCGAACGAAGCACGGGAACACAAGCATCTGTTTGGAAACAATCATTTTTTACCCACAGCCTATCATTTGCATAGTCTGCATCGTATTCAAGGCAACAATGTATATACTTTACATTCCTACCCGTCAAACCACCACTACAAACGATATCATAAGCCTTATACAACATTCGTTCCTTTATCTTTAAGACGCGCTCAAAGTTAAAAAAAAAACGGTTTTACCAAAACAACCATTGACTTTTTTGCATTTTATTTCTACTAATTGCTTACAATTGTAAACTATCTATGCTATTTTAGCTACAAATCATATAAATTTTCTCATCACAAACCGAACCCAAACAGTTTACATACCGTCGTACCCGACTGTTTTTATACATATAACGAAGAATGATGGGATGGCGCAGTTTGTCAACTATGCAGTAGTTCTGGCGAGTGGACATTTCGTGGTTATCACTATGCCGACGGCTGTGATTTCCAGAGGTGGCTGGCAAGCCTTGCGAAGTCTGGACTTGCCCTTTGTTTGCACAGAGGCTGCCGGCGCTTTCGCCGAGGACATCGTCAGAATTGCCGAGGGTACCTTCACACTTCCCGAGGGTACCTTTACGGTCGCCGAGGGTATCTTCAGAATTATTGCGAGGCGGGATATGGATATTTCATGGCTTGAAATGATTGTTGCGGAGCTTGATACTGGTATTGCGTGTCACGAAATTACTCTGATGGGATGCTGCATGGAAATGTGAGTGGCTAACGGATGAGCAATGCGGGTAATAGATGCAACAAAGTGGGCTGCCATGTACAATAAAGTGACTGCCCTTATATATATAATAATGTAGGGAATGGCAGAAATAGTGATTTGCCTGTTGGTAGCGATTGCTACAACGCTGGGAGCGGCTGGGAGGGCGGCTGGACTTCTATCCATTCTTCCTCGGACTGTCGTGAATATCCTCGGGACTGTCGTTGATATCTTTGGAGCCGTCGCGGGTATTCTTGGGGCTGTCGTGGATATTCTTGGAGTTTTCACGGATATTCTCTGAGCCGTCGCGGGTGTCCTCGGGTCTGTCGCGGATATCCTTGGGGCTGGGGTGACTCAACCTCTTGCCCATCCCGCCGCCACAGCCAGCCACACGGCGCTACCACTGGTCACCGCTATAGCCGTTGTGACGGAAGGGGAATTCGTCCTCTTCCTTAGGGACAAACATCGAGTCGTCTTCGCTCTCGCCGTCCATACGGGCAAGCGCCTTTTCCACATAGTGGCGCGTGTAGCGGTTGTCTGGGCCCTCCCGGCGGCTACAGTCATCGAAGAAGAGACGCAGCGCATATCTGTTGTAGTCCCTGCCCTCGCTGTAGGCGGCATAGATGCTGGCGGCATCGGTCCATCTATAGCGCTCGAGATACGTATAAAACTCTGGCAGACCCACTTTTTCTCCCTACTTGTCATGGCCAGACAAAAAAGTGTGCCCTTTTGCACCCATTACTCGTTTTTTATTTTTACCTTTGTCACACATTGACAATCGCATTACACCTATTTATATTATATAGACAATGAAGACATCTAAGAAGTGGACCATCCACATTGCCTGTTATGTGATAGCTGCCCTCGCGCTATCCGTTCTCAACGAGTTGCACCCTGCGGTGAAATACCGCACAGAAGTAATCGAGCCACAGACCGAGGCCATGCAGCCCACGGCAGTCATCGACCTGGACAACGACAACCCCTATGCCTACGCCGGACAGGAGAGCGACGGCAAGCTGTATCTCTATGCCGACAAACATCTGGCGGTCATGAACCCGCGCGTCTCCGAGAACCGCAATCTGACATTCATGCAGATTGTCACCGCTGCCGACGGCGCTATGGAGCTCCACGTCAAGGGCTTCATCAATGTCGACGCCCAGGGCCACTACTCGCTCGAGGATGCCGGCAATGTGGGCAAGCCTATGGTCATCAAGCAGGTCAAGGACGGCGAGCCCATCATGCAGAACATAGCCAATATCGACACCAAGCGGTATAAGATACGCCTTCTGCGCAATGCCCCTCTCGGCATCAATCCCGACGCCGTGGCCGAGGCAGCCCAGCGCGTGAGCCCCGACTACACCCCCGCACCCCAGCCCGACCCACAGCAAGAGAAGGTGCAGGAGTATATCCACAACAAGAGCCTGCTGGTCTACAAGAGTACCGTCTTCTACTCGCTCCTGGGCATCACCGTGCTGGCAGTGATTATGGCCATCCTGCTCTTTGCCGAGCGCGACGAGATAGAGTTGGGTCCGAAGAACAAGATAAGCACCTGCGACGACGAGCTGACCATCAGCACCGAGTACCAGAAGATGCCCAAGCTGCTCCTGGTGAGCAACTATCTCTTGCTGGCCCTCATCGCCGTCATCACGGTATGCCTCTGCGTGCCCCAGCTGACCGAGACCATCTTCGCCAATCTCTTTGCCGGCTTCTTTGAAGGTCTGGGGGCCATCATCATGCTCACGGCTCTGGCCTGCGCCATGGCCTACAACTGCTGGATGATGAGCCGCCACATCAAGGATGCTGAGGCCTGCGATACCGACAAGGGCTTCTGGCTCACTGCCGTAGAGATACTGATGGTGATTGTGGCCAACACCGTGGTGGTGGCCATGTGGCTGCCCGTGTCGCTGATACCCGTCTTCGGCATCAACGTGATACTCGCCCTGCCCAACATCATCATCGCCTATGCCACCAGCGCCCACCGCTCCGAGCTCCACTGGATGCTGCCCGTCCACGAGATATACAAGTGGATAAGCGGCTTCACCGTGCTTGCCATCGTCGTACTGCTGTGGATATTCAACTGTCTGCTCCAGGGCAAGGTGCGCAGCGACAAACTCGAAGCCGCCGCCAACGCCAAGCGCCAGCTCTCTGAGGGCAATGACTTCTATGCCACCGGAGAAGACGGCAAGCTGCACCACTTCCAGCGCGTAGGCTCCAGCGACGAGTGGCGCGACCTCAGCGATGAAGGCGGCCAGATCTACTACCGCAATGGCACCGTATTCACACGTGCTGCCTACTAAGAGAACATGATGCCAGATACAGCCACACTACTTTACCGGCGTGTAGAGGCGCTTGCGCACCTCGACAACGATGCCGTCGAGGTGCGCAACAGGAGTCTGCACGCCGCCCTGGCGCAGGTGTGTCATGAGGGAGTCAAGGATACGGGCATGGCCTTTGGCAACCTGTTTTCGCAAGTCGACTACCTGTGTCGCAGCCGTGCCGTGGGCGCCGCCAACAGGCAGGAGATACAGACCATGCGCCGCCACTCCAACAGCACCGAGCCCATCGCCGACGCCGACTGGCCATACGACCTACGCGCGCTGGCTCTGCTCGTGTCGGCAGTCACCTCCACCGACGTGCCCTCGACCCTCGTGGGCCGTCTGCCCGTCATGGGGCGTCCCGCCGACCTCAGCCACACCATAGACCGCCGCTATCTGCGCTGCGTGGTCACCGACCATGACGACCAGCTTATCCACGTCCATGCCGACGGCGAAAGCACGGGCGACACCTACACCGTCGACTACACCGCCCACAGCTATCTGCAGCCCCTGCTCAAGCGCGGCATGCAGCTCAACCTCATCGACTGCCACAAGGGCAAGCACCTCGAGCCCGGACTCATCATTGTCGAGCCCGACTATCTGCTCGACATCAGCCAGATAGCGCGCTGCTTCACCGACTACGGCCACCATCCCCTCGCCTATGTCGCCAACAGGCTCAGCCCTGCCGCCAACTCCTATGCCATACTCCTGGGTAACTTTGCCGGGCGCGCCCTCGACGACATCATCAACCACCCGACGGACTACGACTGGCTCGACACCCTGCGCACCAACTTCCGCGAGCGGGCACTCGACTACTGCACCTGCCCCGACTTTGCCGGCGGAGCCAAATTCAAGGTCGACGCCAAGGCGCAGGTCGACAATCTGTGCGGCATCGTAGACAATCTCTTCGCCCCCGACCCCGCCTCGCGCCGCAGTCCCTACAGGCGCGACCGGGCCATCCTCGAACCTTCCTTCGTGTGCGAGCGGCTGGGCATCCAGGGTCGTATCGACCTCATGACCACCGACATGCGGCTGCTGGTCGAACAGAAGTCGGGGCGCAACTACAATATCGAGCGCGGATATGCCAACCAGTATGGCTCCTTCCAGAAGGAGGACCACTATGTGCAGTTGCTGCTCTATGCAGGGCTGCTGCGCCAGAACTTCGGGTTGGGCCGCCGCAAGACCGACATACGCCTGCTCTACTCCAAGTATCCCCTGCCTGGCGGACTGGTAGCCGTCAACGAGTACCAGGCCCTCTTCCGCGAGGCTATAGCCCTGCGCAACCGCATCGTGGCGCAAGACTACGCCATAGCCCACGACGGGTTTGGCAGCATCATCGACCAGCTCACCCCCGAGACCATCAACGAGCGACAGGTGTCTACCCGCTTCTTCTCCGACTACATTCTGCCCCAGCTCCAGCGCCTGCTCACTCCGCTCCACACCATGAGCGCCGTAGAGCACGCCTACTTCTGCACCATGGCGACATTCGTGATGCGCGAGCAGCTGGCTGCCAAGGTGGGCAGCAATGAGGGCATAAGTGCCAGTATGGCCGACCTGTGGAACATGCCGCTCGCCACCAAGCGCGAGATGGGCAACATCTACACCGGGCTCACCATCACCAGCAAGGAGAAGAGCAAGGGACGCGGCGGATGGGACATCGTCAGCCTCGACGTGCCCGACCAGGGCGAGGACTTCCTGCCCAACTTCCGCCCGGGCGACTCGATATATCTCTATGCCTACACCGACACGCCCAACCCCACCGGCGCCATCCTCTTCAAGGGTTCGATAGTGGCGATGAGCCAGCACAGCATCACCGTGCACCTCAACGACGGCCAGCAGAACGAACATATACTCGCCGACAGCATCTATGCCGTAGAGCACAGCGGTTCCGACAACACCTTCACCGCCAATCTGCGCAGTCTGAGCGAACTGATACACGCGCCGGGCGACCGGCGACAGCTGCTCCTCTCGCAGCGCGAACCCACAGCCGACACCTCGCGACAGCTCACCCGCCCCTACAGCCCCACCTACGACGCCACGCTGCTCAAGGTCAAGCAGGCCAACGACTTCTTCCTGCTCGTGGGCCCGCCGGGAACCGGCAAGACATCGATGGCGCTGCGCTTCATGGTCGAAGAGGCACTCTGCGACCCCGACGCATCGCTGCTGCTCACCTCGTACACCAACAGGGCGGTAGACGAAATCTGCGCCATGCTCACCGAGGCGGGCATAGACTATCTGCGCATAGGCAACGAGTACACCTGCGACCCCCGCTTCCGCGACCAATTGCTCGACAGGCGCGTGGGCGAGACTCCCAGACTCGACCACGTGCGCCAGACGCTGCTCTCGGCCCGCGTGGTCGTGGCTACCACCACCACGCTGCAGAGCCGCACGCCCCTCTTCGCGCTGCGCCGCTTCTCCCTGGCCATCATCGACGAGGCCAGCCAGATACTCGAGCCCTCGCTGATGGGGCTGCTCACCCATATCGACAAGTTTGTCATGGTGGGCGACTACAAGCAGCTGCCGGCAGTGGTGCAGCAGCCCGCCGCACTGTCGCAGACCACCGACCCGCTGCTCACAGCCATCCATCTCACCGACTGCCGCAACTCGCTCTTCGAGCGGCTTTACCGCCGCGAGATGGCATTGGGTCGCACGCAGTTTGTGGGCATCCTGCGACGTCAGGGACGCATGCACCCCGACATCGCAAGTTTCCCCAACGAGATGTTCTACCGTCGCGAGCAGCTGGAGTGCGTGCCTCTGCCCCACCAGCAGACCGACGTCATCTACCCCACGCCACTGCCCCACACCGCCGACGGTCTCGACACGCTTCTCCACCATCACCGCCTGCTCTACTTCCCCTCGGCCGGCAATCTCTCGCCCACCCAGTCAGACAAGGTCAACCCCGTAGAGGCGAGGATAGTAGCTCGGATAGTCGGGCGGATATACTCCTACTGTGGCAAGGGCTTCGACCCCGACCGCACGGTGGGCGTCATCATGCCCTACCGCAACCAGATAGCCATGATACGTCGCGAGATTGAGCAGATGGGCATCGAGCCGCTCACCCGCATATCCATCGACACCGTGGAGCGGTATCAGGGGTCGCAGCGCGACGTTATCATCTACTCGTTTACCATCCAGCACGCCTACCAGTTGGACTTCCTCACCGCCAACTGCATGGAGGAAGACGGCCTGGTGATAGACCGCAAGCTCAACGTGGCGCTCACGCGTGCCCGCAAGCAGCTCATCATTACCGGACACGAACCTACGCTGCGCCAGAACGCGCTCTTCGCAAAACTCCTGGACCATATACGCAGCAGAGAGGGATATGCCGAGCCGCAAGAAGAGTAGTCCGGTCGTGGGAACAAGGATTATCGGCAGAGACCATATCGCAGAGGCTTTGCCACAAACGATTGTGGTGGCCGCACGGCCCTCGAATAGCTGGAAAACAGACAATTGGCAGACGGAGATAAAAAAATTGGGCAGGCATGGCGTGGCATGGATAGATTATTAGTACCTTTGCACCGTCTAACAGAGCTGCCGCTACGGTTGCGGGCTGCTACACAACAGATATCTCTATGCTTAGCAACACTACTAAAGGTTATATTCTGGCCGCCATCGCAGCCGCAAGTTACGGAACCAATCCCCTCTTCGCCCTGCCCCTATATAAAGAGGGCACTGAAAAAGTCCCCTTTTTTTATGACCAAAACGGAAAATGCTTACGATTTGTAACTTCTCTTTCTGCAAATCGCCTAAAATAAGGCTAAAATAGACAGATAATAAAGGGTAAAACAGCTGTTTCTCCGTCATCAACTTTCAATTTGATAGTGGGTTTTAGTTTTTCAGTGCCCTCTATAAAGAGGGCACTGAAAAACTACCGTTATTTCCATTTTATCGGCGTGGTCAGGCGTCATTATCGGGCGTTTACGAGGCGTTCTGGCTACGATGTGTGGTGAGAGTAAA
>OCPX01000516.1_pt1 | contig 37665 bp, 39 predicted proteins | sample 1538771 | NCBI WGS metagenome assembly OCPX01 (sample SAMN04571725, study PRJEB22368) | human gut metagenome | biome: human gut; material: stool | host: Homo sapiens | place: Luxembourg | collected 2012-11-01 | reverse complement strand
AATATATGTTTATGGGACTATTTATAACCCGATATAATTGGAATATAGCAACTTGTTGCCAAATGCATGAGGAAAAAGCAGCATAGCCAAAAGAAAATATAGCAGAACTGTAAAATATAAAAGAGGTTGTGCCAACGTTTTGACACAACTTCTTTTTTTTATGCCTTGCCGCGCGGAGATTATTCCGCGCTGAATTTCTTTACCTGCTCTGCGATAAGTTCCGCATCATCGAAATAGTTAATCTTCATGGCACGACGCACGTCGTCCAATGTCGCTGCGGCTGTTTCGCGTGCCGCTTCACAGCCTTTCTTCAGCATATCGTAGATAGCCGGAATATCTTTTTCGAATTCCTTGCGGCGGTTACGAATCGGCTCCAACGTTTCCTGCATGATATTGTTGAGGAAGCCTTTCACTTTCATATCGCCTAAACCACCACGTTGATAGTGGGCTTTCAGTTCTTCCAGAGAAGGATAGTCGGGCAGGTAACGTTCGAAGTGTTCGGGGTGGCAGAAAGCGTCCAAATAAGTAAATACGGTATTTCCCTCAATCTTGCCCGGGTCTTGTACGCGCAGATGATCGGGGTCGGTGTACATGCTCTTCACTTTCTTCTGAATCTCGTCGGCTGTATCGGAAAGGTAGATACAGTTGCCCAAAGACTTACTCATCTTGGCTTTTCCGTCTGTACCCGGCAGACGCAGACAGGCTGCATTGTCAGGCAGAAGGATTTCCGGTTCTACCAATGTGTCGCCGTAGATAAAGTTGAAACGGCGTACGATTTCACGGGCTTGTTCAATCATCGGTTCCTGATCTTCGCCAACGGGAACGGTGGTGGCGCGGAACGCCGTAATGTCCGCAGCCTGGCTGATAGGGTAGGTGAAGAACCCCACCGGAATACTTGTTTCAAAGTTGCGCATCTGAATTTCCGTCTTTACCGTTGGATTACGTTGCAGGCGCGATACGGTGACAAGGTCCATATAATAGAATGTCAGTTCGCACAATTCCGGAATCTGCGACTGGATAAAGATGGTACTCTTCGTAGGATCCAATCCGCAAGCCAGATAGTCGAGAGCTACTTCGATAACGTTCTGACGTACCTTTTCCGGGTTTTCCATGTTATCTGTCAATGCTTGTGCATCGGCTATGAACACGAACGTCTTGTCATACAGTCCGGAGTTCTGCAACTCCACTCTGCGTCTTAATGAGCCTACATAATGTCCGATATGCAGGCGTCCCGTGGGGCGGTCGCCCGTAAGGATGATTTTTTCTTTTGCCATATCTGTATTGATTATTTTTTCTTCATAAAACGCTGTCTGTTATAATGGAATGCAAAGATACCATTATTTTTATCGAATGCAGTGCATTACTTTAAAAATTAAACAGTGAAAGTACGCTCTGTCGTTCAAACCTCGTTATAACATCCGGGAAGGCTGATGCTTGCTTTTCTGTTTTTATCCCCCCCCCCATATCCTTTGGTGTCTGTTTGATTTTTCTTCAAGAAGTATCCTTCCTGCTATATTCAAAGATTGCATTGCGGTAAAAGTAACTATTCTTTTCGGATAAGAAATTTATTCCTTTGATTAATTTGCTCAAATCGTAAATAAGTCGTTTCTTTGCAGAAATTTTAGAGATAACTATGCAATCGCAGGAAAAGAGAAGTACATATAACCTACGTTCGAATGAATTTCATTCGCTGGCTGTCGGTTTCTCTTTTTCCGAAAACGATATTTTTAGTTCTTTGGTAATGCGTTAATCCTTATTCGGGGTAACGCATTTTTTTTGTGCCGGAATGTGAAGAATGAACTTAAATAGACAATAAGAGAATATGGAAAAGAATTTGAAGAAAGTGCTTGTCTTGGGCTCGGGTGCGCTCAAGATCGGTCAGGCCGGAGAGTTTGATTATTCCGGTTCGCAGGCTTTGAAGGCTTTGCGCGAAGAAGGTGTGGGTTCGGTATTGGTAAACCCGAATATTGCTACAATTCAGACATCAGAAGGTATTGCCGATAAAGTTTATTTCTTGCCGGTAACTCCTTATTTCGTAGAAGAAATCATCAAAAAAGAACAGCCGGACGGTATTCTGCTGGCTTTCGGCGGACAGACTGCGCTGAACTGCGGTACGGAACTTTACTTGAACGGTACTTTGCAGAAATACGGTGTGCGTGTGTTGGGTACTTCGGTAGAGGCTATCATGTACACGGAAGACCGCGACCTCTTTGTGAAGAAGCTGGATGAGATTCCTATGAAAACTCCGAAGAGCCACGCTGTGGAAAGCATGGAAGATGCCTTGAAAGCTGCTCGCGAAATCGGCTATCCGGTAATGGTACGCTCGGCTTATGCTTTGGGTGGTTTGGGCAGCGGTATCTGTCCGGACGAGGAAGCGTTTGTCAAACTGGCTGAAAGTTCTTTCACGTTCTCCAAGCAAATTCTGGTGGAAGAATCCCTGAAAGGTTGGAAAGAAATCGAATTCGAGGTAATCCGCGACGCCAACGACCACTGCTTCACCGTAGCAAGTATGGAAAACTTCGACCCTCTGGGCATCCATACCGGTGAGTCTATCGTGGTTGCTCCTACCTGCTCGCTTACCGACGACCAGGTGAAGATGTTGCAGGAACTTTCTACCAAGTGTATCCGTCACCTCGGCATCGTGGGTGAATGTAACATTCAGTATGCATTCAACGCCGAAACCAACGACTATCGCGTAATCGAGGTGAACGCCCGCTTGTCCCGTTCTTCTGCATTGGCATCCAAAGCTACCGGTTATCCGCTCGCTTTTGTTGCCGCCAAGATTGCATTGGGTTATACGCTCGACCAAATCGGTGAAATGGGAACTCCGAATTCTGCTTATGAAGCTCCGCAATTGGATTATCTGATTTGTAAGATTCCCCGTTGGGACTTGACGAAGTTTGCAGGTGTGTCTCGCGAAATCGGTTCAAGCATGAAGTCGGTAGGTGAAATCATGTCTATCGGCCGTTCTTTCGAGGAAATTATCCAGAAAGGTTTGCGTATGATAGGTCAAGGCATGCACGGCTTTGTGGGTAATGATAGTGTGGAATTCGAAGATTTGGATCACGAATTGGCTCATCCCACCGATCTGCGTGTGTTCGCTATCGCCCAGGCTCTGGAAAAAGGCTATACAATCGACCGTATCTTTGAGCTGACGAAGATTGACCCTTGGTTCCTCGGCAAACTGAAGAACATTGTAGACTATAAGAATAAACTCTCACAATATAATAAGGTGGAGGATATTCCTGCCGATGTGCTGCGTGAAGCGAAAGCGCTTGGTTTCTCCGACTTCCAGATTGCACGTTTCGTACTGAATCCGGAAGGTAATATGGAAAAGGAAAATCTTATGGTACGCGCCCGTCGTAAGGAACTGGGTATTCTTCCGGCTGTGAAACGTATCAATACCGTCGCTTCCGAGCATCCGGAACTGACGAACTATCTTTATATGACGTATGCCGTACAAGGGTATGATGTGAACTATTATAAGAATGAAAAATCGGTAGTTGTATTGGGTTCGGGAGCTTACCGCATCGGTTCTTCCGTTGAGTTCGACTGGTGTTCGGTGAACGCTATCCAGACTGCACGCAAGTTGGGGTACAAATCCATCATGATTAACTATAACCCCGAAACTGTATCTACCGATTACGATATGTGCGACCGTCTGTACTTCGACGAACTTTCTTTTGAACGTGTGCTCGATGTTATCGACCTCGAACAGCCGCGCGGCGTAATCGTATCCGTAGGCGGTCAGATTCCTAACAACCTGGCAATGAAACTCTATCGCCAGTCTGTTCCTGTATTGGGTACTTCGCCTGTATCTATCGACCGTGCAGAGAACCGTAACAAATTCTCTGCCATGCTCGACCAGCTCGGCATCGACCAGCCAGCTTGGCAGGAACTTACCAGTCTGGAAGATGTGAAGGGCTTCGTTGAGAAAGTAGGCTATCCGGTATTGGTGCGTCCGTCGTATGTGCTTTCCGGTGCTGCAATGAATGTATGCTACGATGAAGAAGAATTGGAGAACTTCCTGAAAATGGCTGCCGAGGTTTCCAAGGAATATCCGGTAGTGGTTTCTCAGTTCCTGCAGAATACGAAAGAGATTGAGTTCGATGCCGTGGCACAGAACGGCGAGGTGGTGGAATATGCCATTTCCGAGCATGTTGAGTTTGCCGGTGTGCACTCCGGTGACGCTACGCTGGTATTCCCGGCACAGAAAATTTACTTCGCTACGGCACGCCGTATCAAGAAAATCAGCCGTCAGATTGCAAAGGAACTCAATATCTCCGGTCCTTTCAACATCCAGTTCCTGGCACGTAACAATGAGGTGAAAGTTATCGAATGTAACCTGCGTGCTTCACGTAGTTTCCCGTTTGTATCCAAAGTGCTGAAACGTAACTTTATCGAGACGGCCACGAAGATTATGCTGGATGCTCCTTACTCTCGTCCGGACAAGTCGGCGTTTGACATCGACTGGATTGGCGTGAAGGCTTCCCAGTTCTCATTCTCCCGCCTGCATAACGCAGACCCGGTATTGGGCGTGGATATGTCTTCTACGGGAGAGGTAGGCTGTATCGGCGACGACTTCTCCGAAGCATTGCTGAACTCCATGATTGCTACCGGTTTCAAGATTCCGCGTCCAGAAAAAGGTGTGATGTTCTCTTCCGGTGCAATGAAATCGAAAGTGGACTTGCTGGATGCCAGCCGCATGCTTTTTGCGAAGGGATATAAGATTTACGCTACGGCAGGTACCGCTGCATTTCTCAATGCGCACGGTGTAAGCACCGAAGCCGTGTTCTGGCCAGATGAACGTGCCGATGCGGAGAATAATGTAATGACAATGATTGCCGAACATAAGTTCGACTTGATTGTAAATATTCCGAAGAACCACTCTAAACGCGAGCTGACCAACGGTTACAAGATTCGCCGCGGTGCTATCGACCATAATATTCCGTTGATTACGAATGCCCGTCTGGCAGGTGCTTTCATTGAAGCTTTCTGTGAGATGAAGATGGAAGATATCCAAATCAAGAGCTGGCAGGAATATAAATAAGCCGGTTGATATATTATTGTAATAAAGCGGACATCCGGCAACGGGTGTCCGTTTTCCTTAAATAAGCATTGGTATATGATAAAGAATATATTATTTGATATGGGCGGTGTGATATTCCGCCAGAATTCGGAAGAGGCTTTCCGCCGTTTTCGTGAAGCGGGAGTGAATACGGATGAGTATATGGGAGAATACGGTCAAAAAGGCTTTTTCCTGGACGTAGAGACGGGAAAGATTGATGCCGGTGAGTTTTGCCGGAGAATGGCTGAGGCTGCCGGGCGCGAATCTGTCAGTTGGGATGAGGCGCAATATTGCTGGCTGGGCTTTATACGTGATGTGCCTCTGAACCGGCTTCACAATTTATTGAAGTTAAAAGAGGAGTATCGCATTTGCCTGCTTAGCAATACTAATCCGTTTATTATGGCTTTTACCCGCAGTGATAAGTTCAGTGACGAACATAAACCGATAAGCGATTATTTTGACACGCTGTTTTGCAGCTATGAAATGCAGGCTTACAAGCCTGAACCGGATATTTTCCTGAAAGCATTGGCTGCTGACGGTATGAAAGCTGAAGAAACGATATTTGTAGATGACAGTTTAAAGAATATCAAGGCCGCGGAAGCGCTTGGCATACGCGGATTGCATGTGGCTCCCGATGAAGACTGGATGGAGAAACTGATGGCATTGCTGCATATATGCAATGGTTTGTAGCATATTGTACAATAAAAAATGGATAAGAATATGGATGAGGTAGATAAAATGCGGAGTTCACAATTGGCGAATACGGCTTCTCCGGAAATTCAAGAACGTTTTAAACGTGCGAAAAAACTGTTGCTGAAGCTGAATGCTATGAGTGGTTATGAGGAAGAATGCCGGAGCGTATTGGAAGAATTGATACCAGGTATTCCAGCTTCCGCCACTATTTGCCCGCCTTTTTGTTGCGATCATGGTGATGGTATCCGCCTTGGAGAACATGTCTTTATCAACTCCAATTGTACTTTTCTGGACGGTGGTTATATCACTGTTGGAGCATATACGCTGATAGGTCCTTGTGTGCAGATTTATACCCCTCAACACCCGTTTGATTATCTGGAGAGGCGTGTAGAGCAGGAGTATGCCTATCCGGTGACGATAGGTGAAGATTGCTGGATTGGCGGTGGCGCTGTTATTTGTCCCGGGGTAACTATTGGCGACCGTTGCATTATAGGTGCGGGAAGTGTAGTGACCAAGGATATTCCGTCCGATTGTGTGGCTGTTGGGAATCCGGCAAAGGTAATCCGCAAAAATGATATAAAAAAGTGATGAAGCTAATTGGTTGAAATTCAATAGTAGTTGATGTTGTGTGAAAAAAAACTTGAAAAATAAATGGCGAAAGTTTTGGTAATTTCAAAATAAGCTGTACCTTTGCATCGCTTTTGAAACGGAAGTGTACGGGCGTTTAGCTCAGCTGGTTCAGAGCATCTGCCTTACAAGCAGAGGGTCGGCGGTTCGAATCCGTCAACGCCCACACAAAAAAAACAAGCACTTTCGTTTATCAAAAGGGCGTTTAGCTCAGCTGGTTCAGAGCATCTGCCTTACAAGCAGAGGGTCGGCGGTTCGAATCCGTCAACGCCCACACGAACAAAAGTCTCCTATGAGACTGATTACTAAGGAAATAATTATTGGTTACGAGCTGATGCGTTTTGCGTCGGCTCGTCCTTTTTTGTCAAACGGCCCTTATTTGAGCCTGTTTAAATGCAAATAAGGGTGGGTTTTCTTATAACTATCTTATAACATTTCGATGCAATGCTGCCAATTTTGGAAATGAAGTATGGCAACATTTAAAGCAGTGGTGTTTCAAGGTGGCCGTCATCTGAAAAAAGATGGCACTACCAATGTTAAAATAAGGGTCTATCATAACAGTTCGGCCCAGTATATTCCTACAGAATATTTCATAGAGCCTGATTTGATGAATGAGGACGGTTCAATATCTTCATTATCAGCTAATAGCGAGAATTTGAACTATGAAATAACCAATCTGGTACAGAAGTATCGTGGCGCATATATAAAGCTTGGCAGTACCCGAACGGCAAAAATGAGCTGTTCGGAGTTAAAAGAAGAAGTATTGAAAATAGCTTCTCCTGAAAGTGAATTTATTGATTTTGTGGAATTTGCAAGAGGAATTATAACAAAAACAGTTAAAAGAAAGACTGCCAATTGGTATGAGTCATCCCTTAATGCTTTTATAGCTTTCTATGGTTCTAAGCGTATTGATGCCAAGGATATAAAATCGAAAACTTTGGAAAGTTTTAAAGAAGACCTTGAGAATCGGGTAATCATAGTGAGGAGTAAAGTTGACGGGGTGGCTGATGTGCAGCGGAGAATGGAGCCGGGTACAGTTAATAATTACCTTCGCGGTATTCGTTCTTTGTATAATAAAGCAAGGAAGCATTTCAATAATGAAGATTATGATATAATACGTATCCCGAACAATCCTTTTTCCCGTGTTGTGATACCGGAGTATATACGGAAACGGAAAAGCCTGCCGATAGATGCCATTAAAAGGATTAGGGATGCCCGGTTTGATAATCCACGTACAGCCATGGCACGTGATGTCTTTATGATGTTGTTCTACCTGATGGGTATTAACATGAAAGATTTTTTCTCTTTAGCCAACGAGACTTACGGCAGGATTGAATATAGGCGCTCAAAAGAGACGACGATAGACAACAAGAGTTATGTACCTTTATCTGTAAGGGTGGAACCGGAGCTACGCCCTCTGCTTGATTATTATAGCAATGGTACATTCTTGTCTTATTTCCGTATGAGATATACCGACTATAATAATTTCCTGAAAGCGGTCAATAAAGAGCTGAAGCTGGTTTCCAAGCAGCTTGGATTAGGGGTACAACTATCTACCAACTGGGCCCGCCATAGTTGGGCAAGTATAGCAAGAAATAAAGCCGGGATAGCCAAAGCGGATGTTGATTTTTGCCTTGGGCACGTGAACAATGATTTTAAAATGGCGGATATCTATATTGATATTGATTATTCCATTTGCGATAAGGCAAATAGGGCTGTTTTGGACCTTTTGAAGAAAAATGAATAAAAAAAGTCTGAAAAAGTTTGTTGTGAAATAAACTCTTTCTATATTTGCACCGAGCAATTGGTTACGAGCTGGATAAAATACTATATTTATCCGGCTTTTGCTGTTTATAACATATTGAAAACAGCATTTTTCACTTCTAACACATTCTTCTCTTTGCTATGTGCCATAAAACAAATGACACATGGAAATACTTGTTTCAAAAACAGCATTATTAGACAAACTGAAGTCAGTAGGCAGAATCATTCAGCCAAAGAACACATTGCCGGCTTATGACAATTTTTTGTTTGTCATTGACGAATCAGGCTTTATTCAAGTAACGGCCGGTGAGGAAGGTGGCCGCATATCTACCAATGTGGATGGCAAGGCAAATTTCGTAAACCGTTCTTTTCTGGCAAGTGCCAAGACATTATTGGATGGTTTAAAAGAAATGTCCGAACAGCCTTTAGCCATTTCCATTTATGAAAAGGAAATGGTAGTCAAGTACGCAAACGGAAAATTCACCATGCCTATTGAGGATGGCAAGCAATATCCGGAAATGAATATTGATGATAGTAGTCATTCGTTTCTGCTATCAGGTAATGACTTGCTGTATGGGGTTCGCCAAGTTCAGTTCTGCAGTGCAAATGACGAACTTCGTCCTACGATGAACGGAGTCTATTTTGACATAGATTTGGAAAAGACTTCTTATGTAGGTACAGATGGCAGTCGGTTGGCAATGGTTGAACTGCCGGCTTCATATACACGTAAGGAACGCGCCGGATTTATTCTTCCGAGCAAGTTTGCAAAATTGCTTTCCAATTTGGTTCCGGAAGATTGCTTGGAATTGGAAGTAAAAGTGAATAGAACTAATGTTCAGTTTGATTTTGACTCTTATCGGCTTGTGTGCCGAATGATAGAAGGACGATATCCCAATTACCGAGCGGTCATTCCTCAAAATCAGTCCAAGAGAGTAGTTCTAAAAAGAAATGACTTATTGGCGGCTTTAAAGCGTGTTTCGGTATTCTGCAATATCTCTTCCTCTTTGGTTATCCTAAAATTCGATAAGAACTCCCTGCTTATAACTGCCCATGATTTCGATTTTTCCAAGTCTGCGGAAGAAACTGTGATTTTGCAGGATGGGTGTGAAGCCATTGAGATAGGGTTTAAGAGCGGTTTCTTGATAGAACTTGTGAATAGTATTCCCTCAGAAGACATTTCTATATCCATGACGGACCCGTCAAGAGCGGCTGTTTTATCTCGCTGCGATGAAGAAGAACGTAGCCTTACTTACTTATTAATGCCGATGTCTATAAATAATTAATGCTATGGAAAAAACTAAAACACCCAAACAGATCATCCAATCGTATTTGGAAGAACGGGCGAAGAATGACCCTCTTTTCGCTAGTGTATATGCGAAACCTAATAAGAATATAAACGAATGTTTTGATTATATTCTTAGTGAGGCAAAGAAACGCGGTAATGCCGTATGTATGTCTGACGATGAGGTTTTCGGTCTTGCAGTACATTACTATGATGAAGACGACATTAAAGTTAATAAGCAGACCAATTACAAAGCAGCCACTTCTCAGGCACCTAAAAGTGATGTAGGTGCTGCACCTCAAAAAGAAACCGGTTGTCCGGAAAAAATGAATAGCAGGCGTAAAGGAAAGAAAAACGAATCATCTTCTTTGCAATTCTCATTATTTGAAGGATTATGAAACCGAGAACGAAATTACAATTTAGGGTAGTTGGTTTGAGTAGCCAGCTACCCGATATAAAAAGTATGATGACTGAGTGGGCTAATAATGATTGTCTGAACCATATAGGATATGCTACCAAGTCCCGTGTCGTATGTATGGAATGTGGAGAACGTTTTTCTACAGAACTTGTAAATCGCAAGCGTGCCGTTTGTCCTCATTGCGGTGCATCCTTAAAAATAGAATGGTCGAGGAAACGTACTAATCAGCAATTTATAAGGATAGGAAAGGCAGATATATGTGAAGAGTTCCAGGTTATCCGATGCTTTGAACTATATGCTTATTATCGTGAAGGCAGGGAGCCTCATTATTTTATTCGGGAAGTGCTTCAACATTGGATTAAAGACGATGGAAAACGGGAAGTGATGGCTCTTGCAAGAAATACAGGCTGTAGTGGTTGGTGTGGAAATCTTGAAATTCGTAACAAGACTGTGGGATCGTATTATTATATCGAAGATAATGATGTTTGCTGTGATAAATACCATCCGGATTCTGTATTCAAACCGCAATACACAAGGATGGGAATAGATTACAGACTTCATGGACTGTCATTTCTTGATGCAATTAATGCCATTCCTGTTAATCCTAAACTCGAAACGCTTCTTAAAGCAAAGCGGTATGATTTATTGAGCCATTGGTACAGTCTTCGTTATAAAGTGAGCAGCTATTGGCCTTCTATAAAAATCTGTCTTCGGAACAAGTATAAGATAAAGGATGCTTCGATGTGGTTTGATTATTTGGACTTGCTGACACGTTATCATAAAGACTTGCATAACGCTTACTATGTTTGCCCTACGAATCTGAAAAGAGCCCATGACTTATATGTGGCAAAGAAAAAGCGTGATGATGAAAAGGCACGCAAGGCACGTGATATGCAGCGTTTGCTTGAACTTAAGAAATATGCCGAAGACTACATTAAGGAGAAATCGAAATTCTTTGATTTGAAACTGTCGGATGGTAAGATTGTGGTGATACCGTTGAAAAGCCTTGAGGAATTTAAGAAAGAAGGAGAAATTATGCACCATTGTGTCTTCTCAAATGAATATTTCAAGAAGAAGGATTCTCTTATCCTTTCTGCCCGGATAGGCAAGAAGCATATTGAAACGGTTGAAGTTAATTTAAAGACATTCAGTATCGTCCAATCTCGTGGTGTCTGCAATAAAGACACAGAATACCATGATAGCATAGTAAAGCTGGTGAATAATAATATGAATTTGATACAGAAGTGCCTAAAGAAGGTTGCATAATTAGATAGTGTAATAATGCCAAGAATTAGAACTATAGTTCCGGAATTTTGGGAAGATGAAAGATTTTCGAATGTATCTCTTCCTGCTTGGCTGCTTTATATCGGCATGAAGAACTTTGCTGATGATAGCGGCGTCATTCTTGCGAATGAGGTTATCATTAAGTCGAAAGTTTTTCCTGCCCGCGAAGACATTCGTAAGCAGCAGGTTTCTGGGTGGCTGAAAGAGCTGATTGAGAACTCCGTCCTTGTACCTTTTACATACGAGAACAAAAGCTACTACGTGATGGACTTTTCCAGCGAACGCATCGACAAACCGCAAAAGTCAAAAATTCCAGAAGAAGTTATAGAAAAGGCTCTTCTTTCCGCCCAAACAGGAAATTCGGGAACATTCGAGAATATTCCTGAAGAATCGGGAACGGTAGAGAATGTTCCTGCTGGAAAGGATAGGAAAGGAAAGGAGAGTAAAGGAGAGGATGGGAGTGTTACGCGCACGCGCGAGGAGCCCCCACCCCCCGAGAGTGAGAATTTTAAAAAGTTCAAGGCTTGGATTGATACAAACGCTCCTAATGTGGGTAAATTGAAGGAGCCGTTTACAGAAGCCCAGTTTGAACGGATAAAACAAGATTTCCCCATTGAGGTAATCGAGAATACTTTGCGCTCCATGCACAATTACCGTGAGCTGTTGAAGAAATACGTCAGCGCAAATTTGACATTCCGAAAATGGGCAAAAAAGGATATGGAAGATGGAAAATACAGAAAGACAAATGGTGGTGGTACGGCAGCCGGGGGAAACTCGAATGTTAGCGACGATTACAAAAGAAACATTCTTGAGAGAATTCTCGGTTCCGGCGGTACAGGTGGCATGCAGGGCGGTTAATTCTTATCCGGCTGTATTTAGTGCCAATACACCTGCGTTGATTGAGATAGAGCAAGCATACGGTTATGATTGTCTTCAAGCATACTTGGAGGGATGGCTTGTTAATCTGCGTGAGTTTGTGAATGTAGGCAAGAAGATGACGGATGCCCAAACTTTTGAAACTGCCATGATAATCTTACAGGATTATAAGTTTCTGACTATAGCAGATATAAATTTGCTCTTTAAGCGCGCCAAAAGCGGCTATTACGGCAATTTATATGACCGATTGGACGGGCAGATAATACTTGGGTGGTTTCGTAGGTATTTTTCCGAACGCTGTGGTGCAGCCGAGGAAGAATCTATAAATGAAGCTTCCAGATATAAATCAGACCCTTATGATAGGACCTGTGAACGGTTATCGGAACGTGAGCATGAATTTAAGAAATGGAGAATGAAACACTTAACAGATGGAAGAAGATAAAAGATACAGGCTGTTAGCATTTTGGATTATGGCTACTGTGATTGTTTGTACGATGTTTTACTTTGGATTGTATTGGTATTTAAATTATCTGATAGCAAAATTATGAAAGCAAACATAATATTTTTTCTTGTGATATTCATCATATCAGCATTGTGTATCGGTCACTTCCGATTGACGTTCTCACCATTCACTGTATCTCTACCCTATTGGCATAGAGCGGTAGGAATTGTTCTTATCGTTATTGGTTGCTTGGTATACAATATCGGTGAGAATGTATCTGGTTACAAGAAAGGGCTAGATAAAGGTATAGAGATTGTTTTGAAGCAGTTAAAAGAAAAACAAGAGTAATAATAAAAAAGCGGCCGGTACACCACTACCGACCGCCAGCAAGCTATAAAGCTTTGTAGAACACACAAAGATAATAACTTTATAGCTTATGGCAAGTGCATTAGTAGAAAAATATATAGGACGGAGATATGAACGCTGGTTGGACTATGCGGTCTATCATTGTGGCTTGGCTGGTATTCCGGATGAGGCTAACGACGTGTTGAATGAGGTGCTTTGTTCTTTGCTGCAAAAGGATGATGCTAAACTGCAGCAACTTTTTTCCGCAAAGAAAAACGGCTGTACGGAATTGGATTTCTTTGTGTTGAAGATGATAAAACTGAATGTAACTTCAGACACTTCACCTTATCGGAGCAAATATCGTCCAATGCCGGTGGATCAGAATGTGGACTATTCGCGGTTGGAAATTGAGGATGTGAAAGAAGAATCAGTCGATAAGAACGAACTTCTTCTTAGTCGTTTCCATCAGGTACGCTATGTATTGCAGGATTTGGACTTGAGTCCTTTGGCGCGAAGGGTCTTTGAATATCGTTTTTTTGAAGATGCAAATTTTTCGGACTGGCCGGGAAAGGAATCTTTAAAGCAGCTTTATGAAATCTATAACAAAGTACAGGAACTGATTCGAAAGAAAATTGCAGGGGAGTCTATATTTTAATCGAAAAACGAAATTGCTATGTCTAAAGTAAGTGAGATTAAGTTAGACCCCCGCAATTATCGTATTCATGGAGAAGAAAACAAACGTCTTATTCGTAAGAGCCTTACAGAGTGTGGGGCCGGACGTTCTATTCTTGTGGATAAAAACGATATTGTCATTGCCGGGAATGGTGTCTATGAACAAGCCCAGGAACTTGGGTTAAAAGTGCGTGTTATCGAGTCTGACGGTACGGAATTAATCGCTATTAAGAGAACCGACCTATCAACAAAAGATGAAAAGAGGAAGCTGTTGGCATTGGCTGACAATCGTGCTTCCGATTCCTCCCAATTTAATTTTGCCGCTATTGTAGAAGATTTCTGCTTGGAAGAACTCAATGATTGGAATATGGACCTACCATTTGATGAAATTCCTACCGATATTGAGGGTTTCTTTGAAGGTGCTGATAAGGCAGAGCATAAAAAGAAAGTATTGGTTTGTCCATATTGTAACAAAGAGATAGAGGTATGATTCTTTACCTTGCTGGATATAAGCCATGTGCCAGAAGATGGTGCATGGATACATCGGATATATATCTTCTTAGTTCCTTTTGGGAACACAAATCCGGCAGATATGGCAGTTATGTGCTCCAAGAAAAGCATATTCTTGATAGTGGCGCTTTTTCTGCCTTTTCTGGAAATAATAATGGATTTGACTGGGATAGCTATGTAAGAAAGTATGCTGATTTCATTCTCAAAAATAATATCCAAAAGTTTTTTGAACTTGATATTGATGTTGTTGTCGGGTTGCGTAAGGTTGAATATTACCGTCGTTACTTGGAAGATAAGACAGGGCGGAAACCTATTCCCGTGTGGCATGCTTCAAGAAAAAGGGATTATTTTCTACGTATGTGTGAAGAATATCCTTATGTGGCTATCGGTACGACTTCCGCAATGGAAGAAGGTAGAAGAATCAGACAGAATCCTATGATTCTGAAATGGTTTATAGACCAGGCTCATAGTGCCGGCATCCGTATTCATGGGCTTGGCTTTACAAGTTCCAAGTATCTTCCATACCTTAAGTTTGATAGTGTTGATAGTACGACATGGCTATCCGGTGCCCGATATGGACAGATATATAAGTTTGATAACGGTCAGATGCAATGCTACGATCCGCCAAAAGGGATGAGAGCCAGGCATCATGATTTGGTGAATAGACATAATTTTAATGAATGGATAAAATTTCAAAAGTATGCAGAAGAGTTCTTATGAGAAGAAAGTCCTCCTATATTCAGGGGGCATGGATAGCTGGCTTATAGACAAGATTTGGAAGCCTGATGTGAAATTATACGTGGATATGGGCACAAAGTATTCACAAGAGGAAATAAAGCGCCTTCCTGCTGATGTTGTAGTGGAGAAACTAGACCTTTCCAAGTGGGAACGGGAAGATAAGATAATTCCGTTGCGGAATATGTACCTTATCGGGATTGCCACTAATTATGGGAATGAAATTTGTTTAGGTGCTACGGCTGGGGACCGGGTGCTTGACAAATCTCCGGTATTTGCTGATATTTATGAGCAGTTATTGAACTATCTTTATCAGAAACAGCATTGGACGGAAGAAAGGAAAATCAAAATAAATCTGGATTTCAAGCGATACACAAAGACTGAACTCGTTAGGGCTTTTATTGCGCAAGGTGGCGATATGGATGAGGCCTTTTCTTCATCGTTCAGTTGTTATACTCCGGAGCATGGGAAAGAATGTTGGAGTTGTAAACCGTGTTTTCGCAAGTTTATAGCCTTTGCCCTGAATGGCTATCCTTTTACTGAAGATATTATAGATAGGAATGTATCTTACATCAGAAAAGAAATTCTTCCTTTGATAGAATCCGGAACTTATGGTCGGAAACAAGAAGAAGATGAAATAATGCAGGTATTGTCATTTTATAAATAGTTATTATGTACACAGTTAGAAAACGTATTGAAATATCAGCTTCACATAGTTTGAAGTTGTCTTATGAGAGCAAATGTGAGAATTTACATGGGCATAATTGGATAATCGTGGTTTGGTGTCGGGCAAAACAGTTGAATGATGATGGTATGGTTGTAGATTTTACCCATATAAAACAAAAGATTCAGGAACAGTTGGACCACCGTAACTTAAATGAAGTGCTTTCATTTAATACGACAGCGGAGAATATGGCAAGATGGATTTGCGAACAAGTTCCGGCTTGTTTTAAAGTAATGGTGCAGGAGTCGGAAAACAATATAGCATGGTATGAAAAAGGTAAATGAAATATTCTACAGCATACAGGGGGAAGGTTATCATACCGGAACCCCGGCTGTTTTTGTCCGTTTCTCCGGATGTAATTTGAAATGTCCTTTCTGTGATACGCAGCATGAAGACGGAATTTTGATGTCCGATGAGGAAATCTTGTCGGAAGTAGGGAAATATCCGGCAGTGATGGTCATACTGACGGGCGGAGAACCTTCGCTTTGGATTGATAGGGAGTTTGTAGACTGTCTGCATCGGATAGGTAAATATGTCTGTATAGAAACTAACGGGACGCGCTCCTTACCGAATAATATAGATTGGGTAACTTGCTCACCGAAAGAAGGAAGTAATGCTATTGTTGTTAATCCTCATGAAATAAAAGTAGTCTATACTGGGCAGGATTTGTCAACCTATGAAGAAATGACAGCAGCCGTGTATTATTTACAGCCATGCTCTTGTCAAAATACAGAAGAAGTTATTGATTATATTAAAAAGCATCCCAAATGGAAACTAAGCTTGCAGACCCAAAAGATATTGAATGTGCGATAAGAAATATCCTTTCGTACATTGGTGAGAATCCTAATCGAGAAGGACTTGTTGGCACTCCGGATCGTATTTTAAGGATGTGGCAAGAGATATTTCGCGGATATGACCCTGAACAAAAGCCAAAGATTACTGTATTTCCGAATGGCAAGGATGGTTTATCTTGTGGTAGTGTTGTGTCTGATTCCGGTACATATTATTCTATGTGCGAGCATCACATGATGCCTTTCTTTGGTAAGTATTGGTTTGCATATATCCCTAATCCTAAAGGAAAGATTCTTGGCATTTCCAAAGTGGGCCGTGTGGTAGATTACTGCGCTGCCCGCTTACAGATACAAGAAAGATTGGCGCAAGATATTGTTGATATGATAAGGAATGCACTTGGTGATGAATATCCACCTTTAGCTATAGGTATAGTATTAGAGGGAGAACACTTGTGTAAAACCATGCGTGGGGTAAAAAAACAGGGAAAAATGCGTTCTTCTTTCTATTTTGATAATGGAGGCTTACCCGAATTAAAGGATGAGTTGTCTCAATTTGTCAGTTTTGGTTAGTTATTGGTTATGACAGAAAAGAAGAATTCAGCAGAAAAAAAGAAAAGAGGACGTAAATCGGATTACAAAGAAGAGTATTCCGACCAAGTTCTTAAACTCTGTCTGCTTGGTGCGACAGATAAAGAAATTGCTGAATTCTTCTCTGTCTCAGAACAGACAATCAATAGTTGGAAAAAGAAATACCCTGAATTTCTTGAGTCCTTAAAAAAAGGAAAGAATTTAGCTGATGCCAATGTAGCTTCTCGCTTGTATAATCGTGCTATTGGTTACTCATGCAAAGCAACTAAATTCGCTACATCTGATGGGCGTATAACTGACCAAAAGGAGTATATAGAACATTATCCACCGGACACAACGGCTGCAATATTTTGGTTGAAGAACCGACAGCCGGAAAAATGGCGCGACCGTAAAGAAGTTGATACCAATGTGAATTTAGGTGATGAACTTGAAAGTATGACCGATGAACAGTTAATAGCTATAATACGTGGCGAACAAGAGTAAAAGCAACCGGGAAATTCTTATAAAGCGTGCGAAGGCAGTAACAATTCTTCGCAAGCGGGAAGCTCAGAAAGATTTCTGGGCTTTCTGTTTATACTATGACCCGAAGTTTTTTGCAAAGCGTTTATTCCTGAAGAAAGTTGCAGAAGCTTTTATGCGTGTATATGAGTCATACTCTGCCGGCATAATCTATCGCCTTGCAGTAAGTATGCCGCCACGTGCAGGAAAGTCTTATATTTCATCTTTGTTTATCGCATGGATGCTTGGGCATTTTCCGGAAGAATCAGTTATGCGTAACTGTTGTTCTGATACATTGTACAATAAACTTTCCTATGATGCCCGTGATATTGTGAAGTCCAAACGTTTTCATGAAATATTTCCGGATATTTATCTTAAAGGTGATAAACAGAATGTGAAGAGCTGGAATGTTGAGGGAGCCCGTCAGGTTTCTTATTTTGGCGGTGGTGTTGGTGGAACTGTTATCGGTTTTGGTGCGTCCATGCTCGCCATGACGGACGACTTGTACAAGAGCTTGGAAGATGCCTTATCCGATAACAATAATGAAAAAGTATGGTCATGGAAACAAGGTACGCATGATTCTCGTATAGAGGGTAACTGTTGTCTTATTGACATTGGTACACGCTGGTCTGCTAATGATGTACTTGGGCGTTTGGAAGAAGCAGGGAAATATAATGAAATCATCCGTATTGCTGCTCTTGATGAAAACGAACGGTCCTTCTGTGAAGATGTACACACGACCGAATATTACCTTGAATTACGCTCGGAAACGGATGAAAGCATTTGGATGGCCGAGTATATGCAAGAGCCGTTTGAGGCGAAAGGATTATTATTTCCGAAGTCTTCTCTTATGCGTTTTAAACTTGCTGATATTGCAGGTAAAAGGCCGGATGGTGTTATCGGTGCGTGTGATACGGCCGATAAGGGGGATGATGATTTTTGCGCTCCGTTTGCAAAGGTATTCGGTCAGAAATATTTCATTACGGATGTGTTGTTTACAAAAGACCCGGTGGAAGTTACAGAACCACATTTGGCACAAATGGTAATAGATACGGAATGCGACCAGTTGCGTATCGAGTCAAATAATGGTGGGCGTATATTCGCTATCAATGTGCGAAAACTTGTTACCACAAAAAGAAAGTCCTGCCTTATCCAAGCGCGTCCTACTACTCAGCATAAAGAAACTCGTATTCTGATGAAAGCCGGCTGGATAAAAAAGCATTGCGCATTTCTTGATGAAACAGAATACACTAAAGGTTCTGACTACGGACGTTTTATGAAAGCTCTTACAAATTATAAGCGTGAGGGAGATAATGCCCATGATGATGCACCGGATGGATGTACCATTCTTGCAGAGTTTGCCGAGTCAATAGGATTGAATTTCAAAAAATCAACGCGCAAAGTAGGACGCGGATAAAATTACTACATAAAGAATGTTGTGATTATATCTCCAATAAACCATAATAATAGATTTTCTCTACTTTGTTCTTGATATAAGAACCATTTGATTGTATTGGTTATTCTTTTAAGTCTTTTCATATTCTTCTTTTTTGAAGAATAGAGTTTTTGTATGTATGGTAGGGGATTTATAGTTGAGGTGAAATACAATAGGGGGATATATTTTAAGAGAAAAGTATATGCCAGGAATATCCGAAATATTGAGTAATGACGACTTTTCTCGAATAGTCAGTGATTTATGTGTAGATACCATAGAAGATAGAGACCCCAAAGAATATTTGGAGGAATATAACGGAGAACGCCGCCGTCGTAAAACTTCAGTAGGTTTTCGTGAACCTAAAAAAGTGGCTGTATATTCAGATACAGAGTTTGAAACAGACCCAAATACTGGCGAAGAAAAACCAAAACGTTTGGAAGATAAGACTGTGCCGGTTGCTAAGATTGTAACTAATATCCCAAAGAAGATAGTACGTACAGCAGCAGCTTTTTTGTTCGGTGGGGATATGATTGTATCGGCAGATAATATGGATGATGATAGCTTGCAAGACTTCAAGCAGGTATTTGTCCGTAAGCTTAAGATGAAATCAGTCTTTATGAGATTTGCTCGTATTGTACTATCTGAAACCAAAGGGGCGATTGTCTTTTATCCTGTAACGAAAAGCAATATTAAGGGAACGGATAAGGATGGAAATCCTATCTTAAAAAAAGAAGTCGTATTAAAAGCCAAAATATTATCAACACCAAAGGATGATAATGTAACCAATGAATTTTACCCGCATTTTGACGATGATGATGATATGGATGGCTTCATTCATAAATACACAGCTATGGTTAATGGCAGAAGCTGTGAATGCGTGAAGATTTATACCGCTAATGAGATTATAACCGGAATCAATGATGGGCAGTGGGTTATAACAAAGGATAAGAATCTATTCGGGAAAATTCCAGTTGTCTATGCTGAGGTAGACCAACCGGACTGGGAAGATATAGCAGTTCTTATGGATGCGTATGAAATGCGCCTTTCTCGAATGTCAGATACTAATGACTATTTTGGAGACCCTATGCTAAAGACTTACGGCCAGACCAATTTACCTTCAAAGGAAACGGTAGGAAAGGAGTTGAATTTCTCCATGGAAGTGGACCCGGATACCGGAACTGCTTATCATGGTGATGCAGAATATTTATCCTGGCAGCAGTCTATTGATTCTCAGAAAGAGGAAATCGCAAACGAAAGGCATGAGATATTTTCCGGTGCTTCTTGCCCTGACCTCTCCTTTGACAACCTTATCGGTATAGGTGATTTATCCGGAGTGGCTCGTGAGTTTATGACTATTGACGCAAAGATAAAAGCTACGGAACAGATGGAAATATTCGGTCCGGTGGTACAGCGTTGTGTGGCAATCGTGCAGGCTGGTATGGCTCGTATTTCCCATATCAAAAACGCTGGCGCAATAGAGGGAAATTATTTCGAGGTGAAGTTTGGTTCAATCTTGCCCAAGAACCTTACGGAAATTTTGCAGAACTTGGCTATTGCAAACGGTAATAAGCCTATTAATTCGCAAGAGACCATTACTGCAGAATCTCCTTATACAAAGAATGCCAAACAAGAGACTGCAACCATGAAGAAAGAAGAAAAAGAAATGGCACAGAACAGCAATCCTTTTGGTGTTACATTTCCTGCTAATCCAGATGAATGATGAAACGTAAAGGGCTTTCCTTTTATGATAGTCAGCATTTGCAAAAAATGTTGGTGCAGCAAAATGATATAACAGCTATCTTTAATCGTTTTATTGCTGCTATTTCCCCTTATCTTCAACAATGGGCAGATAAGGGGAAAGATAGTGTATGGGTAAGAAACCAGTCAATAGAAAAACGTATTGATAGGGAGTTGGTAAAGTTACAATCTGACCTACTTGCCAATATTACTCAATTCCAAATGGACGCATGGAAACGTTCAGAACTAAAGAATGATGATTTTATTTCAAGGTATATTGAGGGATTGGCTATCAGTACAGCTATAAAAGAAGGGCTGTTTGCTCATAATGCCAAAGCTATGTTGCAGCTAAAAAAAGGTATGGATATTAGGGGAAATGCCTTATCTGACCGTGTGTGGAATATTGCGGAGCTGGCAAAAGAGCAACTGGAGTATTATCTTGCATCTGGAGTATCGGTAGGTCGTAATGCCGGGCAGATAGGTCGGGATGTGCGCCAACTTCTTAAAGAACCAGACAAACGTTTTAGGCGTGTGCGTGATGCAAATGGGAAACTGATTTTATCTCAGCCTATGAAAAATTATCATCCTGGCCAAGGTGTGTACCGTAGTGCAAGTATGAACGCATTGCGATTATCTTCTACGACAACCAATATGGCTTATCGTGCAGCAGATTATGAACGATGGAATGGTCAGGACTTTGTTTTGGGCATAGAGATAAGACGGTCTGATAGTAATCGCGGACCGTGTGCCCTTTGTGATTCGATGGTTGGCAAATATCCGAAAACATTTAAATTTACAGGGTTTCATCCGTTTTGCATTTGTTATGCGACTCCAATAGTTATGGAACCGGAAGATTTGGCCGAGTATTTGGTAAATGATACGATACCGGAAGAACTTGTTGTAAAAGATGTACCTCAATCGGCTAAATCTTGGGTAAACAAGAACCTTGAAAGGGCTAAAGGATGGAGCAATGAACCCTATTTTATTCGTGATAACCGGCAGTTCTTTGGAGAGTTGAAAACCAATATTTATACATTGGAAGAAAAGAAGTTTACCCGCACAAGAAGCACATCTGTATCGATGCAGCGTGCTATTGATTTTCTTTCAAAGGAATATCCGAATATTTCTAATACAAGGTTGGCCGCTATACATCATTATACTAAAGCCGGAGGCAACTATCGACAGTTAAATAAACAGTTGTATAATGACAACCTTAGCGAGTTTAATAAAGCTGCCGCAACATTAATTCGTGAAGGGTTGAATTTGTTGCCAACATTTAAAGGCATTACGTATCGTGGTACTATAATAAAGCGAAAGGAATACGAAGCTTTGTATAAGGATAAAAAAGAGGTTTCCCACAAGATATTTACATCATGTAGCAAATCTCCGGAAATAGCTGATATGTTTGCGAGTTATCGCCCTTTGAAAAGAAATGAAGTGAGCATAGTTTTTAGGATTCAGGGTAAAAATGGAAAGGATATATCGAAAATCTCGGAATTTAACGGTAAATTTGTAGAAAAGAATCAATATGAAATACTTTTTGCCACTGATACAAGATTTGAGATAATATCGGTATCGGAGCAGGAAGATAAGATTAATATTAAATTGAAAGAGCTATGAGCAAGGAACCGAAAGTACCGGAAGTTACAGATGAGCTTCGCCAATATTGGAAAGAAAGATCAGAAAAGATTCTCAGAAATTACGAAGCAGGGAAGTATGATGAGAACGATGAAGTAATGATGGCTTCCGTCAAGTGGGCAAGGTTAAGCATGGAGGAAAAGGAAGAGGGATATAAAAAGTATTATTTCTTGGGTGACCGTATGCAGGCAGAGCAGGATGCTATGTGCGGATATGATGACGAAGACGATGAAGATTAGTATTTAAAGTTTATTTGAATATAGGCTATCCGGGTGCGGGTAGCCTTTTTTTATGGTAAAAATCCTGCTCCAATATATTTTAAAGCAAAAAGACTATGGAAATTTTAGTTGCAATTAAAAAAGCTTTAAAGAAAGCAGGTATTCCAGAGAAATATGCTGCAAAGGTAAAAGCCTTATTTAATGTTGAGAGCGAGGAAAATCTGGAAAACTATGTCTCTCTTTTTAAGGATAATATTCTTCCGGATTTGGAAGCAAGCGAGCAGAACAAACAGGATGTTATCAATAATGCTATTGCTGAATATGAAAAGAAGCATGGTCTGAAAGATGGCAAGCCTATAGAGGGAAAGGGCAAAAAAGGGAAGAAAAACAAAACGGCCGTTGACGATGACGACGATGATGTAGATGATGATTTGGATGATCTTTCACCTGCTTTCAAAAAAATGTTTCAAGCCCAGCAAAAGCAAATCCAGACCTTAACGGATAATATTTCCACCTTAACAAAAACCGTTTCCGATTCCGGCAAAAACGCGTCTGCTAAGGCATTGTTTGATACAGCCAAGTTGCCGGAAAAATGGTTTAAGCGTATTGATGTAAATTCCGAAACATCTGTAGAAGACCAAATTAAGGAGCTCCAAGAAGAATATAAGGAAATTCGCCAAAGCGCAATATCCGATGAAGTAGAAGCAGGCAATTATCGCCCGTATGTAGCACAGCCAAAAGACCGGACAGAAAAGGAATGGTTGGAAATCATGAATAAAGATGAGGGTACTGGGGATTCCAACGGGGTTGCCAGTCTCGGTATTGATTAATAATTAATCCATTGTAGCTATGTTTTTTAAGAAAGAAAAAGAATTTCAGTACCATCCTGCGGTCATAAAAATGCTCGAGGATGTTGTCGGTGGCGGTACCATTGTTCGCGCTGATTTAAGAACTGCGATTTTTGATGGTATGCCATTGGACGAATTGCCGCCATATTGTGTTGTCGGCAAAGATGAAAATGGAGGGTATCGTGTAATCAAGACTGCTTTGGTTACAGAAGCCTTGGAAGCAGAGGGAACAACTGTAAAAGTCAATAAAAGCCATCTGTTTGCTGTTGGGGATTTTGTTACTGTTGGAGGGGATTTGAAAGGTGCATCCGATAAGATTACAGCCATAGACAAGAGTAATGCCGGATATGATGTTATTACTCTTGAAGCCAAGATTGGCGCAGCAAAGGTAGGTCAAGTATTGGTCGGGGTAAAAGAGAAGGCTACGGAAGGAAAGGCAACCCTTGTTACAAGTTCATCTGAGTTGGTGATAACCTTGTCAAAAGTTGATTTGACTGTTGCTAACCAATCATGCGGCTTAATGGTGCGTGGAACTATTAGTGAAGGTAATATGCCCTTCCCTATCGATGCAGGCTTGAAGGCTTTGATGCCGTTAATCAGATTCGTAAACAAGAAATCATAATTGATTTATGGAAAGAAGTTTAATTAAACAAGTAAACAAGAAAAACATGAGCGCCCGTTTAAACTCGCGCCATGTAAAACCAATGTATTACCCTAATTTCTTTACTCCCAAAAGAGTTACAAGCTTGAAATGGGAAACATTGGTTGGAGAGAAAGGTGCTCCGGTAATTGCCGATGTCGTTTCTTTTGATTCTTCCGCTCCGGAGAAGACGCGGGAAGTAATCAGCAAAATGTCCGGTGATATTCCCAAAATAGCCGTAAAGCGTGGCATGAACGAAAGCGACTATCAGGAATATAAGAATTTGGAGCGTGATGCACAAGGGGACGCAGAGCAAATGGAGTTGCTGAACCTTTCTTTCAAAGATCAGGATTTTGTGTATAATGCAGTGCGTGGTCGTATAGAATGGTTATCTATGCAGTATATGAGCCGTGCAGGATTTAACCTGTCTGCGAAAAATAATAACGGTATTGTAACCACTGAATTTGTAGGTTGTGGTATGCCAGCAGATAACAGAAAGAAATCTTCAGCAGACTGGACTGATGCAGCAAAAGCTGACGGTTTGCAAGATATTGAAAATGTCCTTTCTGCAGCAAGTGCCAAGGGGGTAAGTCTGCGATACATCATTATGCTGACGTCTGATTTCACTTTATTGAAGAAGCAGAAATCAACTTTGGATAAGATTAAGGGCTGGATTAACCAGACATCGAAGCTCGTTATCACCAAGAAGGTTATTAACGAGTATTTGGCTGAACAAGAATATCCGGCACAGATTATCACTATCAATCCGGCTGTGCGTATTGAAGATGCAAACCACAAACGTACTACTGTTTGCCCATGGAAGAAGCACCGTATCTGCTTCCTTGAGGATTTGAATGTTGGTAATATCCAGCACGGTCCTATTATGGCTGAAAATTCGGAGTCTTTGAAGAAGAAAGCAATCATGGTAAAGAAAGACTTTATCTTGGTTACAAAATTCTCTACTGAAGAGCCGTTCAAGGAGTGGACCAAGGCTGAAGCTAATGCAATTCCTGTAGTCAATGACCCGGAAGCTATGTATATCTTGCAGGCTGACGGTAAGGAATGGCCGTCAGACGAAGCAACAGAAGGTACGGATAATATTCCTGCTAAGTTCTTGGGTCAGGAAGTGGAGGATGAAAACTTAGAACCGGGTGACGAAGAATAATACAGTTATGGCAACAATCAGAGAAACGATACTGGAATATCCCTCTATTGGAGATATGGAAGGCTTCTTGGAAAAGGTAGTATTTGTAAAGCGTGGTATTAATCCCGAAGAACAATGTACTACTGATAATATAAAGCAAGTTGGCCTATGTGTCGCTGATACGTATGCCATGCTGATAAATTCTCCGGATTTCACGGAAAACAAGTTATCTGTCTCTCATCCCCGCTCTTACTATATACAGACTGCAAAGCAGTTATATATTGAGAACGGGGAGCCTGAAAAGGCTGCCAAATTAGGAAAGAAAATCATTATTAGGGGAAGGGCAAGGAACGCATGGTAACCAGATATCCTCATACTGCCTTGATAACTTATGAAATTGGCGGAAAATTAGTCAATGGTGAGTGGGTTGATGGAGAAACAAAAACTCTGTCAGTAAAGGGAAGATATGATTCCGTTAGTGATGGGCGTATAGTTATGAAGAAAAACAGCCTTGGCGACGAAAAGCAAGTACATGGCTATTTCTATACTAAAGTCCGTCCTGATATTGATGTTAAATATTTGCGTTTACAAGTTCCTTCTCTTAATGTTGATGTGGATATAATTTGCTGGGAACCGTATCAATCCCATTCAATTATAAATGTATGAAATCAGGACTAACGCCTTTGTTTTCGGATGCGGATATAGACCGCTGGTTTGACAAATTCCAAGAACGAGCAGAAGAAAGGATTTTTAAATTACTTTCTGCTGCCGGAGAAAAATTTGTAGAAGTGGCCCGTAAATCGGGTAACTATACAGACCGCACAGGCAATCTTCGTTCTTCTGTAGGCTATATAATAGCTATGGATGGAGAAACCGTTTCTGAAAACTTTGAGAAAAGCGGTAAAGGGAATGACGGTGATACTGGTATTTCCAAAGCCAGACAGTTGGCCGAAGATATTTCTTTGGCTTATCAAGGCAGTTACGTACTGATTGGTGTTGCCGGTATGGAATATGCGGTTCATGTTGAAGCCAAAGGAAAAGATGTGGCTACTACGGGATATATCCAATGTCAGGAGTATTTGCGTAAGGCATTGATTAGGGTATTTGAAAAAATCTAGTTTATGGATGAATTTGATGTAATAGATTTCGTATATGAAGCGATAGAAGCTGCCGGTACTGGAATTGCCATATATAAAGACAAATCTGAGGCCGGTGTTAAGGACGAACATATCGTAATTAATCATCTATCATTAACGGAGTTGGATTTCATTAATAAAATCCCTGTAAATGTGAATGTGTTTGTTCCTTTGAAGCATAATGGAATGTATCAGCGTCAACGTATGAAAGAGTTAAAACGTATGGTGCGTAAGGCTCTTGCTTCGATAAATAGTGATGATGGCAATTGTAGAGAAATAGAGGATTTCCTAAGTATTCCGATACCGGATTTAAAAGAGGGATTTATGTGTATTAATATTCGATTTAATGTAAAAGTGGATAATTGATTATGCCAGAAACAAAAACGGTAAGACCTATCGCTATGGGCGTAGGCGCGATTAGAATTGCAGATGTTGGTGATGGAGTGCCGGGAAAGGATTTTACCACACTTCCCTTACCCACCAAAAGTAGTGTTGCTTTCAACTTTGCAGACCCTAAGGAAGTGAAGATAGACATTGAAGGCAGTACCGAACCCTTATATGTGGAATTTGTAAAAGATACCACTGATTATATTGAGTTCTCTATTCCTACTCCAAGTAATGATACAATAGCATTGCTTGCTGGTGGAACCGTTGACAAAGGGGAAGATTTATCTCCAAAGGATGTTTGGAATAAGCCTACGGATATTCCGTCAATCAATAAGACATTCCAATGCGAAACATTGCCCAAAAAAGGAAAGAAAGTAGTTTATACTGTTGTCAATGGTAAGATAGCTGCTAAGATTTCACAGGCTCCAGGCGCAGAACAAGCAGAGTTGTTATTGGTTCGTGTGTACGTACAGGCAGCAATTACAGAAAAAGGGGAAACCAAAACTGCCTTTATGCGTGAAGTTACTGATGCGGCGCCTAAAGCTAAGGCGGCCAAAGCTGCATCCAAGTAAATAACTATGGTTCTATATAGCTCAGTCGGCAGAGCGCATTATATAATGAGGTCGGCGGTTCGAGTCCGCCTATAGAAACAAACTTTTGATGGATAGGGGCGAAACAATTCTATAATAGTCGCGAATATTATGGAATTTTCCCGGAAGTACAACGGGATAGCCCCTTTGGATAAATTTATGAGTGTAAAGAATTTGTTTAAATTGGAGTCAGCTTCCATAACGGAGCAACCAGTCAAGATACCATTTGATTTTAGCGAGAAAAAATCTATTCCGGCAGGAAAGGAAGTCGGGGATAGTATAGTCATACGTCCGATAACGGTTAGGACATGGTTTAAGTTGCGACCTCTTTTGCTTGAAATAGAACCGGCAGACCTTGATAAGATGATTGTCAAGTCTGATGAGCCGACTAGTGATTTTCCGGTTATGATGGATAAGTATGGAGAGTTACTTCTTGATATTGTATGTTTGGGCATTCATAATAAGCCGTCGGAGCCACCGGCATGGTTTCGCAATGTTCTTATAGATAATTCCACATGGGAAGATATACGAATACTTCTCAATGCCATATTCTTTAGAATAGGTTACTTCCCTTTTTGCGACTCTATCACGATGCTTCAGAACGTGAGCCCATTGGGAGAGACGGAGATAATAGCCGCTCAGAAGAATCTGCAAAGTTGGCAGGATACAGTCAAGCAAGATTCTTAGTTATAGTGCATGATTCGTTAGGATTGACTTATATGGAAACAATGGAAAGCAGTTATTCCTTGATTGAAATAATGATGCAGGAATATGCTTCTGTGATGAAAGAAAGAAACCGGACAGTTGATGAAGATGGAGAAACCGAAGGTGTGGATTATGAATGGGTTGAGTTACCAAGTTTTGATGATCCGACAAAAACAATTCGGATGAAGAGGTACTATGATATTGAAGGCGCAAAAGCGAAATAATGCCTGTTTTTATATATTACAATGTTGAAACATTGTTTCATGTCTTGTTTTTAGAGGTTGATGCCCCGTGTCTGTGAAGATATGGGGCTTTCTTATATTTTAAAAATAAATGAATTATGGGTATTCAGAATAAAGATGGTGCATTATATTTTGCTACAGGCATAGATAATACCGGACTTTATAAAAGTCGTCGGGAAGCTATTGGTATAATAAAGGCGATGGCTGATGAAATTACATCGTTTGATGTGTTCGGAGGTATCGGTATCAGTGCAGGGATAGCCTTTGCTCGTGCGGCCAAAGAATCATACGATTTTGAAAAACGTTTTCAGAAAGCCATGCTTGAAGTTGCTACTCTTTCTAAAGAGGTAGACGGTAGTTTGACAGAATACATGAATCGTGTTATGGATATGATTCGTGATATTCCTATTGCCGGTGATGAAGCGGCTAAAGCATTGTATCAAATCGTGTCTGCTGGTCATGATGGAGCAAATGGTATGGAAATTTTAGAGGTATCCGCTAAGGCGGCTACCGGCGGTCTGACTGAAACGGCAACGGCTGCTGATGCCATTACTACTATTTTGAATGCTTACGGTATGCAGGCAGATAAAGCAAAATCCGTGTCCGATAAGCTATTTACTACGGTTCGTTTAGGTAAGACCACGTTTGGGGAACTTGGCACAAGTATTGCCCAAGCAGCACCGATTGCTGCTTCATTTGGCATAAGCCTTGATGATGTACTGGCTGCTGTGGCTACTATAACTAAGCAAGGTGTACCGACATCGGAAGCCATGACAAAGATACGTGCTGCTATACTTGGTACAGCTAACCAGCTCGGAGATGCAGCTTTCCAAGGCCGTACATTCCAAGAAGCATTACAGTTGATTTACGATAAAGCTGATGGTTCTGCAACCAAGATGAAAGAGTTGCTTGGTACTGATGAAGCATTGCAAGCTGCATTGGCTCTTACCGGAAAGAATGCCAAGGGAGCTTCTAAGGATTTGGCGGAGTTGGGAAATTCCGCTGGAGCTGCGGAAACTGCTTTTAAAAAGATGAATGATAGTACTGAAAATCAGTTGGTACTTCTTCGTAATAATATAACTGCGGCACTCCGGCCGATGGGCGAGGAAATAATGAAACAGGTTTCGGATATAGCGAAAGGTTTTAATGATGCTTTCGCAAGTGGTGACCTTGCAAATACATTGACTACATTACGTGATTTATTGGTAGTTGGTGCTGCTGCATGGGGAAGCTATCGTGTTGCCGTTCTGCTTGCTGCAGAAGCAGAAATATATGAGCAAGGGGTTGCCTCCAAGTCAATAATATCAATGCAGCTTCAGGCTAAATGGATTAATATCGTCAGTAAGGCTAAACAAGTTCTTGCTATGGGCACAAAAGCTCTGAATGCTGTTACAAAGGCGGCTCCGTATGCCCTCATGGCAACTGCTGTAATGGCTTTGGGAACAGCCATATACAAACACATTACATACGTGAGCGATGCAGAGAAGGCTAATAAAAAATTAAACGAATCATATAACGAGTGTATTGAATTACAATTGAAAGAAAAACGTTCTTTGGATGATGTATTTTCGGCATTGGCTCGCGCTAAGGAAGGGACAGAAGAAAGAAGGAAAGTGATAAACCTGATAAACGGACAGTATGGAAGTTATCTTAGTAATATGCTTACTGAAAAATCCTCTGCAGAAGAAATTAAGAGTGCTTATGACCGTATAAATGCTTCATTGAAAGAAAAGATTGCCTTACAGATACAAAACCAAGCTACCGATGAAATCGCTACATCTGGAGTAAAGAAGCAGGCTGATGAGTTGGAGAATTTACGTAAGGGGCTTTCACAATATTCAAACAACGGCGGATTGGTAGAATTGACAGTTCAGAATATTGTAGATAAGGTGACAGAAGCTCAACGAGCCGGAACGGGAAACATGAAAGTTTTGTATGATACACAAAGAGAACTGTTGAAAGGCATTGCTAGTGGCAATAGGCAGTTAAGTGATGAGGTTGTGGATGCTTTGGATGAATATATCAGAAGCGTTTATTCGACCGAATATAATATCTATCAAGCAAAAAAGAGATTTGCTCCGTTTATCAAAGGTCTGACTTCTGTCAATACTGGTACGACCACTACGACTACTACGACAACCGGCACAACTGTGGTTAATACAGAACCGGATAAAAAAGATTATAAAGGCGATATTGAGAATGCAAAAAAAGAACAGGGAAAACTGTTTGAACAATTCTCAATGGATTTGCAACAGATGAGAATTGATGCAATGGAAGAAGGGGAAGAAAAGTATCAAGCTCAGCGCCGTTTGGATTTTCAGAAAGAGTTGTTTTCGATAAAAGAACATGGAGAAGCTTTGATAAAGGCTCAACAAGAAATCGAAAAAAAACAATGGGAGGAAAGGAATAAAGGTAAGAAGAATAATGAAAAGGGAGTTTTCAAGCCTACAACTACATCCATAGAGCAGTTACCACAAGAGCAGAAAGACTTATTAAGTAATATGTATTCTGAAGCTCAAGTTAAGAATCTGATGAATGAAGAAAAAATACTCAAGGAAAAATACGATGCCCTTATTGCCCAACTTGATGATTATAAGAGCCGCGAATACACTATAACCAAAGAATGGGATGAAAAGATTGCTCAAGCAGCAGGAAATGAGGAATTGGTAGATAAACTAACCAAAGGCAAAGAAAAAGCCTTGAACGAGTTAAATGCACAGATGTTGATGCAGTCGGATGAATGGGTAAAATTGTTCGGTGATTTAGATAACCTTACCATTTCCGAAATAGAAAATCTTATTCAGATAATCAAGTCGAAAGCTAAAGATTTGAAGCTGGACCCTATTAACCTGGATAAGGTCTTGGAAAAGCTGAAAGATGCGGAGAATGAAATCAAATCCCGTAACCCGTTCCGTAGCTTGGTTAGTCATATAAAAGAATATCAGCAAGAGGCTGATAAGACTAAAAAGAAAGCATCCTTAAAAGAAATATTTGGTGATACTTCCGAAGTGCTTGGAATGGTGAACGAATGTTTTGATTCGGTCATAGGTGGTTTAAAGAATATGGGGTTAGCAGGGGATGAAGAAACCCAAAAGTTACTTGGAAGTATATCCAATATGGTTGGGGCGGCAGGTAAATTGGCTTCCATGGATCCGGCTACTATGATTTCAGGTGCCGTTGGGCTTATATCTTCTGCATTTGATGTCTTTGACCGAAGAAGTCGTAAGGCTAATCGGGCAATTAAACAACATCAAGAGAATGTGAAAAACTTGGAAAAGCAATATCGGCAGTTGGAACGTGAAACAGCCAAAGCTATCGGCAGTGAGAAATATAGTAAGCAGATAGAGCAGGTAAATAACTTGCAGCAAAAGATAATTGAAACAGAGGGTATGATAGCAGCAGAACAAAGCAAAAGGTCCAAAAAACGTGATGACGGGAAGATTGCTGATTGGGAAAGTCAGATAGAGGATTACCGGGATAAAATAGACGAACTAAAGCAAGGGATTGTAGATGAGTTATCAACAACGGATTTGTATTCATTTTCCAATGATGTGGCTTCGAGTATTATTGATGGTTTGTGTAATGGTCTTGATAGCGGCAAAGAAGTTGTACAAGAAAAGATAAATGACTTAATGAGGAATGTTATAGCTAAACAGTTTGATGTTCTTGTAATCCAAAATGCCATGGAAGATATGTTTCAAAAGATGGCAGATGCTGTTGACCCAACAAAAGATGGAGGAATTGGAATTACAGATTGGGAAATGAATCAGATTGTTTCTGCTGGGCAGGATGGGAAGGAAGAGATAATGAATAGCCTTGGAAGATATAAGGCAATACTTGAACGTCTTGGACTTATAAATGATGATATTGAAGATAAAATAGAGAATGGCGTTACTGGTGAGCTGCAGGCTGCGGTAACTGAGGGGACTGCTTCCCAGCTTGTAGGTCTATGGAATATGTCTGCTTTAGATATACGTTCTTTGCTTAATTTGAGCCATGAGCATTTTATAGAATGCCGGACGCAGCTTGCCAATATAGCTAATATTTATGTGCAGATTGTTGGAATAAACAATAATACAAAAGCAACAGCAGATAACACTGGTACTCTTGTTGAAGAACTGAAAACGGGTATCAAATCATTGGAAACAAAGCTTGATGAAATCAGAAAAAACACTAAAAACTATAATGGGAGAGGATAGTATGGAACTGAAAGAACGAATTGCATTATTGGCAGGCGCTGCTGGAGCCTGCAGTGAAGGGTTACAAGAATTAGCAGCTACAAAGTCTAGGGTTGATATGCTCAGATGCTTTTTTGATAATATTAAGTTTTGTCTTTCAAGACATACTCCATCAAGTGCATTTCTTCGCTCTAATTTTGGAGATATGATGCACGGACAAGGATTGTATGCCGATGAAACAGTAAATGTGAAAAATCAAAAGGAAGTAGCCTTTGTGGGGAAGTGTTATGCCGTAGTGGAAATAACAGAACGAATGATGTGCCGAATATGGGCTGCTGATAGTACAAAGCTGAATATTCGGGCTTCCAATGGGGCACGCTTGATTATAGATGCTTTGGATACTGCAGATATAATCGTAGATGAATGCAGCGGTGCTCATATTACGGTTTATTTATATGGTAATGCAACTTGTACGGGAGCTGATTTAATAGTTCGGAAAGGAAACACTTATGAGTTATAAACTTGACGATATAGATATATCTTCTTACGATGCTTTCCCCTATGTAGGTCAGACAAAAGATTGTATTGCCATATCAGGAGTATTTGACCTTCCTAAGCGTAAAGGAACAACGGAATATAATTGGGGAACCAGTATTGAACCGTTTGTTGATGCAGAAGATATTGAACTGGATGGTCGGACTTTAGTTCTATCTTTGGTGGTTCGCTCTGAAAATGTAAAATCCCAATTAGATAAGCTAAAGAAGGCTTGTATTTCATGCAGGCGCTTATCGATCGGATTTGGTAGCTTCAATGTTATCTGTAAGGATGAGATTTCTGTAGAAGAATACGTTTCTTTAAATATGGCTATTGTGCAAGTGAAATTTTGGCAACAAAGCTATATTCCGGCAGAAATAGGAATTAATCCGTCAGGTGGGAATAATTACGTAATGGATGGTTATTCTTTAAATGCAGATTTTGGGATTTATGTATCTTCTCGTTCTGGTGTTGAGACTGTTGGAAAGCGGATAGAGATAGGTACGACTTTGCCATATATGCAAAATGAATACCGTGAGCCTACCACATTGACATTAAAATGTACTATGTTGGGAAATAGCCTGGAATGGTTGTATTCGAGCATGAGTCAGTTTTCGGCATTATGTATTAGCCCAGGACTCAGAAATTTGATTTTGAAAGGTAATGAACGTCTGGAGATATATTTTAAAGATGGAATAACCGTTACAGTGCGGACTAAGCATGTATTGGAATTCGATTTAAAATGTAGGGTAATGCAACAATGATTGACATCTTAGAGGTATATCGTGTAGTTTCTGGAATTGATACCAAGGTAGCCAGTATTGCATCTGATGATGCTATATTGGCTAATGGCATAATGAATAAGAATGAAGTATCGGTAACTGTGGTTACTGATACCATTCCTGATATTCAAGAGGGGGATTTTATAAGGGTTGGCGGAATAAAATATAAAATTAATCGTGCATCTGAATTTGCCGATAAAAGTTCTGTGAATCATACTACAACATACCTATTTGAAGCACCGGAATATACTTTAATAGATAAGATTCTAACCAATAAGATAACCCAAAGCACTCGCGTTACTCTTACGGGAAAATTGAGGGATTGGTTGGAATTGTTGATATGGAATGTCAATAAGACAGATGATAATCCTTTAGGGGTAGATACGGGATGGCAGCTTGGCAATATTCCTGATACGGAATATATGACATTATCATTTGACGGGATAGATTGCCGTAGTTTATTATCAGAGCTGGCTTCGGCGTATGGCTATGAGTATTATGTACATGACCATACGATAAATTATGTATCACGCATTGAAAATGAAAGAAATCTAACATTTACACAAGGGCAAGGTGGTGGATTGTATGAGGTAGAGCAAAGCAACGTTGATAGTGGTGATGTTACTACCCGTGTATATCCAGTTGGTGGAACAAAGAATATAGCTCCAGGGGAAGGCGATGAAGAAGGACGTTTGATGTTGCCCGAAAAGTATTTGGAAAACTTTTCAGAAACCAATCGGGTAGTTGAGAAAAAGATTGTTTTTGATGGTATTTATCCTTCTTTTACTGGTTTTGTTGAGAATCCTACAGGGGAGAATTTTCGTGAGTTCATATGCCGTGATATTGATTTTAATATCAAAGAACTGGCTATTGGCGATGATGCGCGTATTAATTTTCTCACAGGAGATTTAATGGGAAAATCCTTTGAATTTAAGTGGGATAATTCTAATAAGAAAATAACCCTAATCTACCAAGAAGACGAATTGGCTCCCATTGACCCGGAAACCCAAAGCAGACCTCTTATCCCATCAGCGGCCAAACATTTGAGAGGTGGTGAGGAGTTTAATTTTACTGGTATTCGTCTCGGAGAGTCATACAAGCAAGCTGCAATATCAAAATTGCGTGAGAAAGCTACGGATTGGCTTGCTTTTAATTCGCAAAAAAGGGTAAAGTTTACTCTTGATGTGGATTATCGTTATATGAGGAAAAAGGGCGGCTTAGAGTGTGGGGATTTGATAACTGTAAGCATACCGTCGCGTAATATCAGTAGAATCATTCGTATTGTTTCTACAGAAAAGAATCTGAAGACCGGAAAACTTTCGTGTGTCGTATCAAACTATCTGACTGAAAAATGGGAAGATAAGATTGAGGGGCAGATAAGTTCTATGCAGGCTACTATAAATGGAGGTGGTGCTGGCAGTGTTACTGTTCTAGAAAAATATGATGAACGGCCTCTAACAGATAAGAACGTATTATCCTCTTTACGTACTTTATTGGAGATTGCGGAAAGAGCCTTAAGTAAAGAACACTCGGACTCTACAGATTATTTGCTTAAACTCCTTGCAGGCGGCGAGTTCGGCGAGTTCGTAGACAGTATGATTGCCGGCAAGGGTGCAGGGATATTCCCTGATGGCCGGGCACAGGTAGAACGGTTGGAAGTCCGCGGTTCACTGTCAGTGCTTGACTTGATAATAAACCAGATTCAAGGAATGGAGTCTGACTACTCCTTTACCGAGATTGGCAAGATAGAATCCGTGGAGGATTTGGGAGAAAATACCTACCGTCTGAAAATAGAGAAACGCACGGATTTCGACTTCATGAAGTTCCAGGAGAATGATGTCTGCTTCTCCATCATTAATACGTTACTAACGGGCGGTTCCGAGTATTACACCAGTTGGATGCGTATTCTTACCACCAACAGTGCGGAGAACAGCATAACGGTCGTGCTCTATCCGGACAGCGAAGTGCCTGGAGGCACGAACTATCCGCCGTTGGCCGGCTACAACGTAACCCGCAGGGGTAACAGTACGCTTCCTGAAGAGGGCGGCTTTAACGGGCGGGCACAGTCGTGGATGATTTCTTCGCGTGAGGGGCGCATCATGTTTTTATCAAATGTCTATAAGCCGATATTGGAGGACTACAACTACTCAATCAGTATCGGCAGATTTCCCCGTACCAAGGCACTTGAAAAGCTGCCGATTTCCGAGAATGAGACAGGCGTCATGGCACAGACGGTCATTGCCGAGAAATTCTACCAACTCGACCACAACGGCGATGTCATACCCAACAAGGTAGACCGGGGTGTCTGGTCTCTGGAAACGGCCCAAAGCGGTGCTCCTTACCGGTTTGTTCAGCATGAACTGTCGAAGCCTTCTGGCAGTGAATATACCCTGCTGGAACAGCATACGGTCTATCATCTTGGCTGCAAGTGGGGGTGTCTGAAGGACAAGACAACCGACGAACCGAAGTGGAACTCCCCTTCATGGGGACTCCTTGAGGGCGACAGCAGGTATTCGCTCCAGCTCTCCCTTTCAGGCGGGGAGGCATTCGTCATAGGCGGTGTGGATACGGTAATGTCCGGGCGCGTTTTTTATGGTACAATTGACATAACGGATGATGTGATGGCGGACGGTGCCACCGAAGTGGAATGGTTCCGTGACAGCGGAAATGTTCCGGCAGATAACCTCTGGACGCCTGAGTACGTGGACGACAACAGGCTTGCCATCCACATCGACAACGGGAACCAGCACGGGGTCGGTTCAGACTTCGGCTTTGTAAGCAGGTCCGTTGCCTTCATCTGCCGGGTATTCATTCCGGTTGAAGGGGAAATTCAGCAGATAGAACAGAGATTTGGTTTTGACATATTATAACTATGGGAATAAAGAGTAACAAACAGCAGGGGCGTATTTATGTGAGTCCCCTTTCCATCCAGGGAGAGATAATTGTACTGTCGGGCAGTCCCGTGCAGACCTATGACAAGCAGTTGCGGGAATACAGCCCCGACAGGACCCTGACACCGCTGGTCATTGTGCCGAAGGTATCGGCGTTCGACGAGAAGACGGTATTCGGTGCGATGGAACTCACGGGGGTGGAGTGGTTCGAGGGCGCTCCCCGTGACAAGTCGGCCAACCGCATCGTCGAGGGTGAGTATTACAGCATTTCCGACGGCAGCGGCGGTGTGCCCAAATATGCGCTTACCATCCGGAAGAACACGCCGCCGGAAAAGCCGGTGGAGTATTTCGGCATCGCGATATTCACGGATCCTCGTACGAACCGCGAGGTCCGCTGTGAACGGAGCGTGAAGTCCTATGCGCATCTTTATGACAACAAGGCGTATTCGTTGCGCCTGAAGGGTGATTCCGTGATGGTGACCGACCCGCTTCGCCTGGCCGACCGTTCCGGCTATTGGGACAGGGAGATAGAACCGCAGCTCTATACGGGCACTGAGCCCGTGGATGATGAACACGCCGCATACTTCTGGGACATTCTTGAAAACGGAGCATACCGCCCGGTTACGCCGGACGACCCCGGCATCGTCTGTCATGACGGGAACGGAGTGTACACCCGCAAACTGGTATACCAGGCAAAGTATGTCACCGGTGCAAGCTTCCGTTGCCGCGCCTGTGAATATGCGGGCAGCAGACCGCAGGCCCCTACGGACGGGCGGCTGGAAAAGGTTATTGAGGTAAAGACGGAGATGGCCGTTTCCCTCAATTGCGAAATTATCCAGACAAAGGGTTTTACCCTTTCCGATGATATGAAGCAGCCGAGCGCCTATGAGGTACGCATCTTCGACAACCGCCGCGAATACGGTACAGAGTACGATGACCTTTTCCTCATCACATGGAAAGGCCAGAGTGCGAAGCCGGGCGAGCCGGAGAAGGTGCTGGCAACCGGCGGGCGGACGCTGGAATTCATTCCGGCGGACAAGGGTTTTCCGGCAGGACATATCTTCCAGGTGTGGGCGGAAGTGGGGCTTCTCACGGGTGAGTCCCTGATGGGCGATGAGGAAGGCGCCGTTATATCCTCACAGATTGACGGACAGATGGTATTCATTGCCGCAGGTCCGGTATATGAATAGTAATAACTTTAAACTTTAATCAATATGTACGTAATTGTAGAAAAGGCAAAGCT
>OCPX01000499.1_pt1 | contig 38561 bp, 32 predicted proteins | sample 1538771 | NCBI WGS metagenome assembly OCPX01 (sample SAMN04571725, study PRJEB22368) | human gut metagenome | biome: human gut; material: stool | host: Homo sapiens | place: Luxembourg | collected 2012-11-01 | reverse complement strand
AAATCCCATGCTGATGCTAAAACACCAACATGGAATTTACGGCAGTAATTTTTTTAGATATTTGCCATGTCTATCTTGACAGGGGCTGATCAAAGAAGCGGCGGGACTTTTTGGTCTGAAGTCTGAAGTCTGAAGTCTGAAGTCTGAAGTCTGAAGTCTGAAGTCTGAAGTCTCAAAGTCTCGGTGTCCAGAAATCCTAATCCCCAGCTACTAATCCCTAGCCACCAGTCACTAGTCCCCAGTCCCCATCACAGTGAGAATCCGTCTGTGGCATCGCCCGGTTTATCGAGACGGCGGGCGACGTCTTCGTAGCATTCACCCAGATGGAAGACGAGGACATTCAGCGTGTCGCGGACGGTCTCGGGGTCGAAGTGTTCGCTTGTGGAGGTCACGCAGACATCGAGGAAGACGTTGTCATCGCTGCCGATCGTGTATTTCACGATGGCATGCTCCCCATTCAGCTTGTTCAGGAAAGGGACGAAGGTCTTTCTGGCCGGGCCCTTCGGCGCGGTGCCGAGGTGGACGCGGATCAGGGTGTACATGCTGTTATCCGTGATGACGGCGCAGACCAGGCGGTGCTTGCCCGCAGGCAGTGCGGTCATGAAGACGACGGTGTCGTAGGAGTCATGTGCATCCTGACGGCGGAAGAAATTCAGCCCTTCCTTTTTGAGGTAGGACTCAAATGCATCTGCCTTGAGATTTTTTTTGAAATTGCCTTTTGTCGGGAATGGGATCGTATTGTCAGCCATGAGAAAGCCTTTCTGCACCATGTGCGGAGAAAATTTTAATGTGACTTTATTATAGCGGTTCGAGGGGCAGGGGGCAAGGCTTTGGCGGCAGCCCATAGATTGCGTTTGAACGCCTCGATTGAATGAGAAATTAGAAATGCGAAATGGTGGCGCGGCGCATAACGATATAGAAGCGCCGTGGAGTATAGATGGTGGCGATGCCCGCTTGAGACGTTAGACTTGGAGACCAGGAGACTTTAGAAGTCAGAAGCCTGAAGTCTGAAATCTGAAGTCTCCCGTCTCCTAGTCTATTAGTCTCCTAGTCACAAGTCACAAGTCACTAGTCATACTGCGCCCCGATAAATCTTCTTGACAATCGACAAGGCGCTGGCTATACTTGGTATAACTTCGAACGAAAGGAAGAACCACCATGAGACAGATCTCTGACACCATGAGAACTGCATATGCGTATGACTTTACCGTCAGCTATTATTATGGCTGCGGCTATTTGGTGTACACAAATTCTCATGAGCGGATCACCCCTTCCAGATAAGCAGGATAGGAATCGAGGACAGGCCCACGAGAGCCTGTCCTTTTTTGTTAGGGGGGACGGGTGATGGTAAGCGGTGATCTGGCGCAGCGTCTGATCGAGAGACCGTTTCTTTTACGTCGAAGCCATTACGCAGTATAGAAGCATTGCCTGAAGGCAAAGAGGAGGAATTCGTATGATTATCGTTATGAAACAAAATGCACCGCTGACAGAGATCGAAAGACTTGAGGATGAGCTTCGGGAGAAGGGCTTCCAGGTCGACAGAAGCCGCGGCTCGAGCAAGGTCGTACTGGGACTTGTCGGAGATACGACGAGCCTCGATGAGCGCGATTTCCTGAGCAATGAATGGGTCGACAAGGTCATGCGTGTGCAGGAACCATACAAGCGGGCGAGCCGTGCCTTCCATCCGCAGGACTCGGTCGTCGATGTCGCCGGCGTGAAGGTCGGCGGGAAGAAGCTCGTCGTCATGGCAGGGCCGTGCTCCATCGAGACACCGGCGCAGATCGGTGCCATTGCATCGGCGGTGAAGGCATCCGGCGCATCAATGCTGCGCGGCGGCGCGTTCAAGCCGAGAACGTCCCCCTACTCTTTCCAGGGGCTTGGCGAGAAGGGGCTCGATATGCTGATCTCCGCGGCCAGAGAAGAGAAGCTCCCCGTCGTGACGGAGCTCATGAGTGCAGACAAGATCGGCATGTTTCTGGAGAAGAAGGTCGACCTCATCCAGATCGGCGCGAGAAATATGCAGAACTTCGATCTTCTGAAAGCGGTCGGCCGTCTCCATGTGCCGGTGCTTCTAAAGCGCGGGATGTCTGCGACGATCGAGGAATGGCTGATGAGTGCGGAATACATTATGTCGGAGGGAAATCACAATGTCATCCTCTGCGAGCGCGGCATCCGTACCTTTGAGAAGGCGACGAGAAATACGCTCGACCTTTCGGCGGTGGCAGCGGTGAAGCGCATGAGCCACCTGCCGATCATCGTCGATCCGAGCCACGCGACCGGCCGCCGCTGGATGGTAGAGTCCATGGCCATGGCAGCGATCGCTGCCGGTGCAGATGGCATCATGTGCGAGGTACATAATGATCCCGAGCATGCATGGTGTGATGGCGCAGAGTCCATCACGCCGGAGACCTTCGATCATATGATGGGGGATCTTCGAAAGCTCGCCCCGATCGTGGGAAGGGAAATATAGGGGACTAGTGACTAGTGACTGGGAGATGGCAGACTCTCGTATCGTCATTTCGAGCGTAAGCGAGAAATCTTTGTCATTCGCGGGCAGAAGTACGATGTCAGAAAATCCCAAACGGGAAACCTGTTATTCGCAGACATTCGGGCATCGCCCCGTTTCGTCATCCTGAGCGGCGAGAAACGTCGTATGTGAGATAACGAATGCCAGAACAGCTGCGACCTGAGCCGAAGGATCTCGGCGAAGCCGCCACCTTCCCCCTTTGAACCTGATGAACCCTTTTGAACCTGCTCCCCCTCTTTCACAAACAATCAAGGGACAGCACGCCCTATGGGCTAACTCCAAACCTTGAACCCTCTCCCTCTCATATATTACAATGACCATAGCAACACGATTTCAACAGAAAAGAGCACATACATGGACAGCAATCACGACTTTAGCCACTTCACGATCGCCGTCATCGGCCTTGGACTGATGGGCGGCTCCTTTGCCAAACGCTTCAAGGCCATCGGCAGCCGCGTCATCGGGATCAACCGCACGGCCAGTGTCGCGCAGGAAGCGCTTCGGATGGGGATCGTGGATTCGATCTCCGAAGAGGATCTGAAAGACGCAGACATCGTCATTTTCTGCACACCGGAAAAGGGGACGATGGCATTCATTGAAAAGAAGATCGGACTTCTGAAGAAGGATGCCGTGCTGACAGACATCGCCGGCGTGAAGAATGATTTCGCCGAAAAAATTCAGGCAAAGCTCCCTAAAGGGATGGATTTCATCAGCGGACATCCGATGTGCGGACATGAAGGGGCGGGACTCTCGCAGTCGGACGCAGAGATTTTCCTCGGTGCGAACTACGTCATCATCCCGCAGGCGGGAAACAGCGTCTCGCACATCACGCTCATCGAGGAGATGGCGCGCGCGCTCGGCTGCCGGCATGTGCCGAAGGTGACAGCCGATGCGCATGATCGTGCGATCGCTTACACGAGCGACCTCACGCATGTCATCGCGACGGCGCTCATCCAGAGCAAGTCCTATAATAAAGAGACGAAGTATTTCATGGGCGGCTCTTTCCGTGATGAGACGCGCGTGGCGGATATCAACGGCCGTCTGTGGACATCGCTTTTCCTGTCGAACCGCGAGAAGCTGCTGGATGAGATCGACCGCTTCAGCGAGAAGCTGCAGGTGCTCAGGGATGCGATCGAGAGAGAGGACAGCGAGGGAATGGAGGCTTTTCTGAATGAGGCAGGCAGACGAAGGAGGGAACTCATGCATGAAGACAGTGAAGGTTGATCTGGGAAGTGATTCGTATCGGATCGAGATCGGGCGCGGTCTTCTTTCGAGCGTCGGTGAAAAGCTGAGGCAGCTGACGAAGGCGGAGAAGATCGCTGTCGTGACGGATGATCATGTGCGCCGCATCTATGGAGAAAGGATCAGAGAGATCCTCAAAGGAGCTGGCTTTGACGTGAAGGTGATCGCCATACCGGCAGGGGAAGCCAGCAAGAATCTTCGTGTCTTCGGTGACGTGCTGGAGGCGCTTGCCGGCTTTGATATGTCAAGAAGCGATGCGCTCGTGACACTCTCCGGCGGCGTTCCGGGGGATCTCGGGGGATTTGCCGCTGCCTCCTACATGAGAGGCATTGATTTCTTCCAGATCCCGACCACCATTCTGGCGCAGATCGACAGCTCTGTCGGCGGCAAGGTCGCTGTCGACCTTCGAAGCGGGAAGAATCTGGCGGGCGCTTTTTATCAGCCCAAGGGCGTCTTCATTGATCCGGACCTGCTCTCCACCCTGCCGACCCGCTACGTGCATGATGGTCTGGCCGAAGCGGTGAAGTACGGATGCATCGGTGATTGTGAGCTTTTCGAGCTCTTCGAAGCCATCGAGACAAAGGAGGATCTGGAGAAGAATATCGAGGAGATCATCCTGCGGAGCGTCCTGCAGAAGACGAAATTCGTAGAGGAAGACCAGTACGACAATGGCAGCCGGCAGATGCTGAATTTCGGCCATACCATCGGGCATGCCATCGAGCGTTACTTCCATTACAGTACCTACACCCACGGCGAAGGCGTCGCGATCGGCATGAGTCTCCTTTCCGCGCAGAGTGAAAAGCTCGGCTATACGGAGAGCGGATGCACCGACCGCCTGCGCGCTGTCCTGAAGAAGCTCGCACTTCCGACCGCCATCGGCGTCCCGGCGGAGGAGCTCATCCTGCATGCACTGCACGATAAGAAGCGTCGCGGCAAGGAGATCACGCTGGTCGTCATGAGAAGCATCGGCCGGGCAGAGCTTGTGAAAGTCCCGACAGAAGCGCTCGCTGACTGGATCGTGACGGAATAGAAGAAGGGGTTTAGGGTTCAGGTTGATGGGTTCAGGGCTCTCGTGGCGGCTTCGCCGCAAATATAAATTCGGCGCTTTGCGCCGCACCACCTCCGTTGAATCCTCAGAACCTATAGAACCTGCTGAACCTCTTTCACTCGCGATCAAGGGGCGAGTCGCCCCAGGGCTAACCCTGAAGTTTGAAAGCAGGGATGGTTAGTAGCTAGGGATTAGGAGCCTCGAGTGACTAGTGACTTGAATACCACTTTCGGGCATCGCCCTATTTATACTTTGCGGCGCTTCTGATTTTTATGCGCCGCACCACCACTCCTAACTCCTAACTCCTAACTTCTAACTAGAGAGCAAAGCTTTCATCCCCAATCAAGGGGCAGCACGCCCCGGGGCTAGCCCCGAACCACGAACCCTGAACCCTTTCCCCAAGGAGTACCACTATGCATATCACCATCACCCCCGCGCCGCTTTCCGGCATGCTCCGCGTGCCGTCCTCGAAAAGCATGACGCATCGCGAGCTGATCGCCGCTGCGCTTGCCAAGGGGGAAACGACGCTCTCCGGCGTGACCCTGTCACAGGACATCGAAGCCACCGTCCGCATCCTTTCGCTGATGGGCGCGCATTTTACAGAAGAGGCTACCGAAGACGGCCTCACCTTCCATATTTCCGGCGGCCTTTCCCCGCAGAAAGGACGGCTCGAAGCTGATGCCGGAGAGTCCGGCTCGACACTGCGTTTCCTCATCCCGCTCGGTCTTATTTCAGGGAATGTCATCCGCTATGTGGGGCATGGCCGCCTCTCGGAGCGCCCGCTGACACCGTACTACGGGATCTTTGATGAGAAGGGCATTTCCTTCGACAACCGGGAGGGGCTTCCTCTCACGGTCAAAGGGCAGCTTCCTGGCGGGCGCTATGCGCTTCCCGGAGATGTCAGCTCGCAGTTCTTCACCGGCCTTCTCTTTGCGCTGCCGCTTGCCGAGGATGACTCCGTACTTATCAGCACGACCACGCTCGAGTCAAAGAGCTATGTCGATATGACACTGGATACGCTTGCCCGTCATGGCATCACCATCCATGAAAAAAGCCCCGAGCTTTACGAGATCCCAGGCGGGCAGTCCTACAAGGCGGGCGCATTTGCCGTGGAAGGGGACTACTCGCAGGCCGCCTTCTGGCTAGTCAGCGGTCTCACGGGAGCGGGCATCACGCTGCAGGGACTTTTCCTTGACTCAAAGCAGGGGGACAAAGCGATCCTTACCATCCTTAGCAAGATGGGCGGAGACATCCGCGAAGAGGACGGCATGATCGCTGCTAAGCCATCGAAGACACGGGGGATCGTGATCGATGCCGAAGACTGCCCTGACCTCGTGCCGGCGCTCGCCGCCCTTGCCGCTGTCAGCGAAGGGACGACCGAGATCATTCATGCCTCTCGCGTGCGCCTGAAAGAATGTGACCGTCTCCATGCCATGGCTGTCGAGCTTACGAAGCTCGGCGCGGACATCGAAGAAAAGCCCGACGGCCTCTTGATCCGCGGTCGGGATCACCTCACCGGCGGTGTCGTCTCCTCATGGAACGACCATCGCATCGCCATGGCCCTTGCTGCGGTCTCTGCGAAATGCAGCGCGCCCCTGACCATCGAAGGCGCGGAAAGCGTCCGGAAATCGTACCCGACATTCTGGGAGGATTTCAAGCGGGTCGGGGGACGGCTTGTGACTGGTGATTCGTGACTGGGGACTGGGAGACTTCAGACTCCCGTATCGTCATTTCGAGCGAAGCGAGAAATCTTTCTTGCAGATCGGTAAGCAGTAAGTACGAGATAGCAGAACAACGTAGCACCAAAACTTCGTTTATTGAATGGCGCATACATGCTGGTTTCCGTACTGCAATAGAGATTTCTCGGCTACGCTCGAAATGACGATACGAGAACATCATAGTCTAAAAATTGCGGCGAAGCCGCCACCACAACCCCGAACCCTGTACCCTGAACCTTGAACCCTGAACCCATCAAAGGACATATTCTATGAGCAATACATTCGGACAAAAACTGAAAGTCACCATTTTTGGGGAATCCCATGGCACTGCCATCGGCTGCATCATCGACGGACTTCCCGCAGGGATCTCCATCGACTGGGACGCCGTGCGCCGGGATATGGCGCGCCGCGCTCCGGGCAGCAGCGCACTGGCGACCCCGCGCAGGGAGAAGGACGCTTTTGAGATCCTCTCCGGCTATTTCAATGACCACACGACGGGGACACCGCTCGCGATGGAGATCAGAAATGGCGATCAGCATTCGAAGGACTATGGCATTCTGAAAGACTGTATGCGCCCCGGACATGCCGACTACACCGGACATGTGAAGTATGGCGGATACAATGACTACCGCGGCGGCGGCCATTTCTCCGGCCGCATCACCGCGCCCCTGACCTTTGCGGGCTCCATTGCCCGGCAGGTACTCTCTGCCAAAGGCATCCATATCGGCGCGCATGTCACCCGCATCGCGGGGATCGAGGACCGCCGCTTCGATCCTTTGGGAGAGAGCGAGGCGACCTTCGCGTCTCTTCGTGAAGAGAAGCTCCCCGTCCTCACCAAGGACATCGGCGAGAAGATGGAAGCCGCCATCCTCGCCGCCAAGGCGGAGGGGGACTCCGTCGGCGGCATCGTCGAATGTATGGTGACCGGCCTTCCCATAGGGCTTGGCGATCCCTTCTTTGATTCGCTGGAGAGCGAGCTGTCCCACATGATGTTCTCCATCCCCGCCGTGAAGGGCATCGAATTTGGAGACGGCTTCGCCCTTGCGGCGATGAAAGGCTCGGCGGCGAATGATGGCATGCGCTGGGCGGAGGGGAAGGTGGAAACAAAGACCAACCACAATGGCGGCATCTTGGGCGGTATCTCCGGCGGAAGCCCCGTGATCTTCCGCCTCGCCATCAAACCGACCGCCTCGATCGGAAAACCTCAGCTCACCGTGAACCTCGCCGAAAGGAAGGACACCCTCCTCACCATCGGCGGCCGTCACGACCCCTGCATCATCCCTCGCGCGATCCCTGTCATTGAGACCGCCGCGGCACTTGTTATCCTGGATGAGATATTGGTGACTAGTGACTAGTGACTGGTGACTGGGGAACAACAGTCCCTCTCGCATCGTCATTTCGAGCGAAGCGAGAAATCTTTCTTGCAGACCGATAAACGATGCATGTGCGAAAGCAGAAATACGTATACCAAGGCGTCGTTTCCCTGCCAGTTCTTATGTGATACTGACCGCAGTGCCAGGAAAGACCCTCGGCTACGCTTCTGATGACAACGGCGCGTAAATTCCGCAGCACTTTTAATTTTTATGCGCCGCACCACCATTTCTCATTTCTAATTTCTCATTCAAGCGAAGCTTTCACCCGCAATCAAAGGGCACCACGCCCCACGGGCTAACCCTGAACCCTGCACCCTTTTTTCGGAGACATCCTATGACACATACACTCAAAGTCGGCTGCTATGGCGCGAAAGGCTCCTACACCTACGAGGCCATGGAGCAGCAATTCGTCGGCAAGGAACGGGAAGAATCCTATTTCCCTTTATTTGAAGACGTTGTGAAAGCCGTGAAAGACGGCACCATCGACTACGGGGTCCTGCCCATCGAGAATTCCTCGACCGGCGGCATCACCGAAGTCTACGATCTTATCCAGAAATACGACTGTGCCGTCGTCGGAGAGCAGCTGGTGAAGATCGAGCACAACCTTCTTGGCATTCCCGGCGCGACCTTGGACGACATCGACACCGTCTATTCCCATCCGCAGGGCTTCCGCCAGTGCCGCCCCTTCTTCAATGAGCACAGAGACTGGACGCTCGAGCCGTATTTCTCCACGTCCCGGAGCGCAGAGCGCGTCGCCGAAGACGGCAGGAAGAACCAGGCCGCAGTCGCCAGCCGCACCGCAGCCCGCCTCTATGGGCTCTCCGTCCTCGCGGAAAATATTTATTTCAATCAGAGCAACTACACCCGCTTCTTCATCATCGCCCCGAAGATGGAGATCACCGAAGACGCGGACAAGATCACCCTCGTCATCTCCGTCAAGCATGAGCCGGGCGCGCTCTACCACGTCCTGGGCTACTTCTTCTACGGCGGCATGAATATGACGCACCTCGAGTCCCGTCCCATGGAAGGCCATCCCTTCGAGTACTTCTTCCACATCGACGTCAAAGGCCGCATCCACGACCCATCCAACGCGCAGACCCTCTACGGGCTCGCTTCTATGTGCACGTACTTCAAGATCCTGGGAAATTATCCGTCGTGTAAGAGATAGTGGCTGGGAGACGTCATATCCACCTCGCATTGTCATTTCGAGCGAAGCGAGAAATCTTTGTCATTCGCGGGCAGGTGGCCGATGGGGAAGCCTCAAACAGGAAACCCGATGCCTCGCAGATTTTCGGCTTCGTCCCTTTTCGTCATCCTGAGCGGAGTCAAATGTCGTTTGTTAGAAAAGTCGTGTGCGGAATGTGGAGCACTGAGCCGAAGGATCTCGGCGAAGCCGCCGCCTTCCCATTGAACCCGTTGCCCCCGTAGAACCTGCTAACCCCAAGGAGATTTTTATGAAACTCGGACTGATCGGAGAAGTGCTCGGACACAGCCTTTCTCCTGTAATTCACGAAAAACTATTTCACAAGCTGTCCATCCCCGGGCGCTACGACCTCATCGAGATCCCCAAGGAACACTTCGGTGAAGTACTGAGGGATACCCTCACCGCCCGCGACGGGCTGAATGTGACCATCCCCTACAAGCTCGATGTCATCCCCTTTCTGGATGACATTTCCCCGGAAGCAAAGACCATCGGTGCGGTGAATACCATCGCCAGGACGGACGGGAAGCTCGTGGGATACAACACCGACTACTTCGGCTTCCGGAAAACGCTCCGAAAGATCGATGTCAAGGTCAATGGAAAGACCGCCGTCGTCCTCGGTCACGGCGGTGCATCGCGCGCCATCATCCAGTGCCTTTATGATGAAGGCGCAGCAGAGATCCGCGTCATCTCCCGCCATCCGGAGAAGGTGGACTCCGATCTCCGCTCCTTTGCAGAAGAGCGCCGCGTCCGTCTCATGGACTACGCCGCTTTTGAAAGAGAGGCAGAAGGCGCACTTCTCGTGAACGCCACCCCGGTCGGTATGTATCCCAAGGTCGGCGTTTCTCCGATCTCCGAAGAGGCCGCCCGACATTTCTCCAAGGTCATCGACATCATCTACAACCCGAAGGAGACCCGCCTCCTCCATGACGCTTCGCATGCGGACAAGGCCAATGGCATGTACATGCTCGTCATGCAGGCCATCGCGGCGGAAGAAATCTGGCTGGAAAGAGAGATCCCCGATCGCATCGCAGAAGAAATCGCAGAAGAGATGGAGGGCTAGTGACTAAAAGACTAGGAGACATCAGACTCCCGTATTGTCATTTCGAGCGTAAGCGAGAAATCTTTGCCATTCGCGGTCAGGCGGTCGATGTCAGGGAATCCCAAACGGGAAACCTGCTACCCGTAGACCTTCAGGCATCGCCTTATATAAAAAGCGCTGAAGCCGCGTACCGCTCCATGGCTGGCCCTGAACCATTTGGACTCGACGATCTGCTTTCATAGGAAGGAGCATTCATGAAAAATATCATCCTGATCGGCATGCCCGGCTGCGGGAAATCCACACTGGGGCGGCGACTGGCCGGAGCCCTGCACCGCTCCTTCGTGGATGCCGATACCTATTTGGAAGAAAAAGAAGGAAAGAGCATCCCCGAGCTCTTCGCCGTGAGCGAGGACTGCTTCCGTGATGCCGAAGAACGCACCATCGAAGCCCTCGCAAAGAGGGAAAGCCTCGTCATTGCGACCGGCGGCGGCGTCGTGAAGCGCGCTGTCAATATCGAGCGACTGAAAAAGACCGGCACCATTTACTTCATCGACCGCCGCCCCGAAGACATCGCAGGCGATGTAGAGGTCAGCACCCGCCCCCTCCTTGCCGAAGGCAGTGCGAAAGTCTACACGCTTTACCATGAGCGCATCACTCTCTATCGCGAGGCAGCAGACGAGATCGTGGTGAATGAAGGTTCGCTGGAAAGCGTGCTCGAAAAATTGACGAAACTGGCGATCAGGGGACAGGGGATCATCTGACGCGGATAACGGGCTTGTAAGAAGAAAGATGACGAAGCGGTGCGTGAAAATACAGACAAGATAGGTTCCTGCGATGAAATATGTCTTTCCCCAAGCACGTATTGATATAGCATAGACCCTTTTTCCCGTTCCCGTGCGATCACCGATAAACAAAGAACCTTAGGCAGAGGAGGGCTCCTTTTTATGGGGCTTTTTTTCTTTGTGAGGCGGGATAGAGGGTCTCGCTTTCTTTCGATATGAGAAGACCCGGAAGAGGGGGGCTTTCCTTCGGTGCATGGACCGAGCTTTTAGCCATGGCTGCGCGTTCCTCATTAGTGGCATGAGGGGCGGCGTTTGTGGACAGACCTTTTATCCTCGAGGCTTTCGGGCAATGGGAGAGAGCCTCCCCTCTGCCCTCTTGCATTCTTCTCCTGTTTCGAGTACGATAAAGAGTAAGAATCGTCGAAAAAAATCGGCGGGTGCTGCCCGTGAGACAGGCCGCCTCCCGATTTCGTAACGAACAAAGGAGACAACTATGCTGAGCGATATATGGGTATATACGAGGACCGCGAAGCTCATGATCGGCCTCCTGCTCCTGGCTGCACTGCTGCTTGCCACGCAGAATTGGCCGCTGGGGCTGCTCTTCTTTATCATCGTGGCCGGGGTCATCGTCTACGTGAAACGCTCCGACTACAGACAGGAGAAGAAGCTCCTGCGCTATCTGGATGACCTGTCCTCGGGCGTTTCGGCCGGTACGGTGTATGCGGTGAAGAACCTCCCTGTCGGCATCGCGATGATGGATGAGAAGAAAGAGCTGGTCTGGGCGAACAATGTCTTCCGCGGCTGGCTCGGCGAGGGAGCTGAGGTCGGAGTCCGTTTTCAGGATCTCATCACCGGGCAGAAGATCTCCAAGATCTGGGGCAAGACCGGGTGGTTCGAGTGCCATGCGGGCGAGTCCTTCTTCCGTGTTTTCTACAAATTTCTGGACACCGGAGAGAAGAACGATACGCACTTCATGGTGTTCTACTTCATGGACCGCACGGATGTCGAAAAAGCGGTGAAGGCGTGCGATGAAGCGCGGCCGGTCTTCTGCCTCATCCGTATCGACAATGTGCCGGAGGTCACTGCGGACCTCACCGATGTCGAGCGCTCGGCCCTGCTCTCGGATGTCACGGAGAAGGTCCTCTCCTCCTTCAATGCGAAAGAGGGCTTCATCAAGCAGTACTCGACGAATGATTTCGTGGCGTGCATTTCACACAAGGCGCTTGCGGAAATGATGGAGAGCAATTTCGAGATCCTCGATGCAGTCCGCGCGATCCATACGGTGAACCGCATCCCGGTCACGCTTTCCATCGGCATCGTCCAGAGCAGTGATTCCTTCATGAAACAGTTCGAAGAGGCGCAGGTCTCCCTTGACCTCGCTCTTGGACGCGGCGGGGATCAGGCGATCGTCCGCCTCGGGAAGGAAGTGAAGGCCTTCGGCGGGAAATCGCCGACGTCCGTCTCCTCCACCCGTGTGCGCGTCCGCGTCGTCGCACAGGCGCTGAAGGAGATCATCGAAGACGCAGATATGGTACTCGTCATGGGGCATAATCATGAAGACTTCGATGCCTTGGGATCGGCGGTCGGCGTCGCCCACCTCGCGCGCGCCTCCCATGTCGAGGCGCATGTCGTCCTCTCGAAGGAGCGTGACACCTGCCGCAAGATGGTCGATGCCATCGAGAAGAGCGGTGCCGCCGAAGGGCTCCTCATCGATGAGAGCGAGGCAAAGGGACTCATGACGGATAAGACCGTCGTCATCATCACCGACACGCACATCCCCGAGCTCGTCGCAGCCCCGGAAGTCCTCAAAAAAGCCGTGAAAAAGGTCGTCATCGATCATCACCGCCGCGCGGCCTCCATCATTCGACAGCCGCTTTTGACATACATGGAGCCATCCGCCTCATCGGCGTCTGAGCTTGTGACCGAACTCGTCCAGTACTACGGCGGGGATGAAGAAATGAATGAGATCGAGGCGTCCTGCCTCTATGCAGGCATCGTCGTCGATACGAAGAACTTCGCCGTCCAGACCAGCGTCCGTACCTTCGATGCGGCAAGCTTCCTGCGCCGCTGCGGGGCAGATACGAAGCTCGTCCACAGGCTCTTTGCGGAGGACATCCACTTCATCAAGACCAAGGCAGAGATCCTGGCCCATATGAAGCTCATCGATAACTATATCGCGATCGCCGAGTGCCCGGAGGGGACAGAAGACTCCCAGGTACTCGCCGGACAGATCGCAGACTACCTTGTGACCGTGAAGGAGATCCGGACCAGTTTCCTTTTCTATCACACAGACAATGGACTCTGTCTCTCTGCCCGCTCCGACGGCTCGATCAATGTACAGGTCGTCATGGAAGCCTTGGGCGGCGGCGGTCATCTCACCGTGGCCGGCTGCCAGCTGGGCAAAGATGGAAATAAAGAAGCAGCGGAAAAGGTCATCCTGACCCAAGTCCGTAAACAAGTAGAGGAGGAAAAAGAATGAAAGTCGTATTACTGCAAGACGTAAAGAAAATGGGAAAAAAGGGCGACGTCATCGAAGTCGCTGATGCGTATGGCCGCAACGTGCTCATCCGCAAGGGCCTCGGCGTAGAAGGCACCAAGGCAAACCTCAATACCGCCTCCCAGCGTCAGGAAGCGAAAGAATTCAAGAGCAAGGTCGCAGCAGACGAAGCCGTCATCATGGCCTCCCAGCTCAAGGCCGTCAAGGTCGTCATCAAAGTCCAGAGCGGGGAAGACGGCCGCATCTTCGGCTCCGTCACCGGCAAGGATATCAGCGAAGCTCTCGAGAAGCAGTACAAATTCAAGCTCGAAAAGAAAAATATCCGTCTCAAAGCGCCGATCAAGACCGTCGGTGAATATGACGTAGAGGTCTGGGTCCACCAGCAGGTCACCAGCACTGTCCACGTCTCCGTCGTCACAGAATAAGAATGACAAGAATTCCCCGAGATTTAATCCCGGGGAAATTTTCTTTGCGTGCGATCAGTGACTGGCGACTAGAGAGCGCTATGGTTCTCTCCCGTAAATGCTTCTTCGATGGAGGAAACCCCGAGAGTGTATAACATCTTTTCAAACTATGAGATCGCTGCCTGCGCTATTTTCCGTGTATTCTCATCGAAGGGAACCTTCAAATGTGATAAAATAAAGCCAATAGAGAGTCCCTGCAGCAGATATGGCATTTATGCCCTATCATTTTAAGGGCAGCTCGGTTATATGATGGAATTTGAGGAACTTATGGATAAGAAGGAACTTTATAGCTTTGTTGCCACGCGCACATCCCAGTGCCGGATCCTTGTCGCAGGTGACGTGATGCTCGATAAATACTACTACAGCGAAGTGACCCGCATTTCCCCGGAAGCCCCCGTGCCGATCGCGCACGTGCGATCGGAAATGGAAACGCTGGGAGGCGCAGCAAACGTGGCGCACAATCTGACGCGCCTTGCCTGTCAGGTCAGCATTGCAGGCTTTGTGGGAAAGGACTATCACGGAAAGAGCCTGCTTGAAAAACTGCGCGCCAGAGGGATCGACGGAGCCGGCCTTATTCCGACCGATCGTCCGACCACGACGAAGCTGCGCGTGATCGGCGGTCACCAGCAGATGCTGCGTCTCGACTTTGAAGAGTCCGCCGCTGTGACGGGAAAAGAGGCAGAGCATTTTCTTGCCGGCATCTACAAGAAGCTGGATGAGGGGCTGGACTGTCTCATCATTTCCGACTACGGCAAAGGGGCATGCACCGAAGAAAACTGCCAGAAAATCATCGCTGCCTGTAAGGCGCACCACGTGCCGGTCATCGTGGATCCGAAAGGGACGAACTGGATGAAGTACGCCGGCGCTGACTACATCACGCCGAATCTCAAGGAGATCAATGCGGTTCTCTCCGATCCCATCTGCAATGAAGATCAGCCTGTCGAAACGGCTGCCCGCGACGTGATGAAAAGATTCCATCTCGGCAGCATCATCGTCACCCGCTCCGAAGCCGGTCTCTCCTTCATCCGGGAGGAGGAGATCGAGCACATCCCCACCAAAGCACAGGAAGTCTTCGACGTCTCCGGTGCTGGGGATACCGTCATCGCCGTCTTCGCTATGGGCATCGCCGGCGGTATCGCACCCGCAGACAGTTGCTGCCTGGCAAACCTTGCTGCCGGTGTCGTAGTCGCAAAGCTCGGCACCTATGCCGTCAGCCGCGAAGAGCTTTTGAAAGCACTTGAAAAAGAAAAATAGAGGCAATGGGTTCCATGGACTTAGGGAAACGCTTGTTCCATCGCAGGATCAGATTTTATATGGGTTTTTATACATAGCGTTGTCGACGTTCTCCTTAAATAGCTCGCTATTCGCATCGAATGTCTCCTCGTTCTGTATAAAAATCCAAAAATGAAATCCAATAACGATTTCATCAGTGTTTCCTTAAACGACCTACTCTCATGGCAAAAGGACGCGGAATACATCCGCGTCCTTTTGCGTGGAATTTTCATCGAAGCAGCTGCTGAAATGTGATAAAATAAACATATATTTTATCATTCCGATCCGCCAAAGCGCCCAAGATACGGCGAGCTGAGCCGGATCCAAGGACATCCATCATGCCAAAGACGTATAAAAATATCCTGATCATAAAAATGAGCTCCTTGGGGGACATCATCCACGCGCTCCCCTCCCTCTACGCCCTGCGCAAGGCCTATCCCGATGCCAGGATCACCTGGGCCGTACATCCTGCCTTTGCGGGGATCCTTCCCGGCAAGCCGTGGATCGATGAAGTCTACCTTGTCGACCGGAAACGCATCAATCAGCTCTCCTACTGGAGAGAGATCCGCAAAGACCTGCATGCGCATCACTTCGACCTCGTTATTGACCTGCAGATGATCGCCAAGAGCGGACTCATCTCCTTCCTCTCTGGCGGCAAGAAAAAGATCGGCTATCATGATGCACGTGAAGGCAGCTTCCTTTTTAGCAAACCGATCTCCGGCTCCCATAAGCACGGACACATTATCGAGCAGCTCTTAGACGTCATGCGCTATCTGGGCTGTCCCGCAGACAAGATCGAATTTCCCCTTCCTGATCTGACAAAAGAAATGGAAACCGTCACTACGCTTCTCCAGACGAACGGCGTCAAAGGAAGCTACGTCCTTCTCGTCCCCGGGACACGGGGCGACCATAAGAAATGGCCCATCAAGTACTGGGGGGAGCTTGCAAGGAAACTCGCCGAAGACAAGATCACCACCGTCATCGCAGGCTCCAAGGGTGAAATGCCCATGGGCGAAGCCATCCGGAAAATCTCTCCTTCCCCGTATACCGTGAACCTTATGGGACAGACGAACCTCTTGGAACTCGCCGCTCTGGAAAAAATGGCGGCGCTTCACATTTCCAGTGACACCGGCCCCCTCCACATCGCAAACGCCGTCCACACTCCCATCATAGCCCTCTTCGGGCCGACACTTCCGGACAGAAGCGGCCCCTATGGGAATGACAACAGCCACGTCCTTCTGGCAGAGCATCCGGGGACGAAAGAATGTAAGATGTCGAGCATCCCCGTGGAGAAAGTATATCGGATGATACGGGACGTTTTGAGGAAATGAGTGCGCTGATCTTTAGAATCTGAAAAAGATGGAGCCTGCTTTGAGAGTATAAACAAAAATTGTGGTTATAATCTGCGCGGTGTGATAAAATGACACATAGGGAGGAAGGACTCTATGAGCACGCTAAAAATACTTCGCATTCAATTTCATGGCATCCCTCTATACAAAGATGAGGAAGTAAAGGTCAATTTTATCGCGACGGATCGAGTGAGTGATATTGACCAGGTCTATGCGATCAAGAAGTCACTTTATACGCAGAAACTAATTGCTTTCGGTGGGATCAATGCCTCTGGCAAGACCACGGTATTGAAACTGCTGTATTTAGCATTTTCTGTAGTTTTGGGGAATATCAGCTTGAATACCCCAGGACTGATGGGAACGTCTTTTCTGGGAGAAAAAACCCGAATGACGGTAGACTTTTTCTATAAAGAGCGTATTTATGAATTGTGCTCTGAGATACAGCAGATAAAAGGACGCCACGTTTATACAGAAGAGACGTTGAAATGGAAACCAGCCAAAACTATTCCTTCAAAGAAAAGTATTTTTGAATTTCCAGAAGAGTCTCAATATATCAGAAGAAGTACACTCTCCGCTGAAACTTTGTCGGTTCTGCATGATGATGACAGTATTGCCATTATGGAAACTCGGGATAACGATACTTTATTTGCACAGGCCATTTCATTGACCAATCTGAATCTTTGCACTACCTTAGGGACATCACCTATGGTGGTGCTGAATGCATTTGATCCCAACTTGGAGACATTGGCTTCAGAAAACCATGATGGAGAGATCTTCTATCGAGTCAAGTTCAAAAATCAAGACCACAGCTATCAGATACACAATCTGACAACTCTCAGCGATATGATATCCTCAGGGACAATCAAAGGCCAAAACTTGATATGTATGATACAAAATGTTTTAGAAAAAGGCGGCTATTTGCTTATTGATGAGTTGGAAAATCACATGAACAAAGCTCTGGTGCAAATGATACTGGACATTTTCAAAGATCCGCGTATCAATAAAAAAGGAGCCTGCCTGCTTTTTAGTACACATTATACGGAGATTCTTGATTTTATTGATAGGAAAGATGATATCTATATTACACGCCGCGCAAAGGATTCGACAAGACAGCTGGAAATCCTCAACTATGCAGAGGTCGTGAAACGAAATGACGTCAAGAAGAGCGAAGTTTTCATTTCCAACTATATCGGAGGTACGGCACCTTCCTATGAATACATTCAGGCATTGAAGGAGGCTTTATGTCATCTGGACGACTAAATCCTCAAGATTTACAAAATAGCTACGTGCTTTGTATCTGTGAAGGAACTGCAGAAGAAGTAATTTTGAATCGATTGCTCGATGAGAATTGCTTGATTTTTAACCGGGATCAAGTCATTGATAAGGCACCGACACGGATCAGGCAGGCGCGTAAAATCGAAAGCTCCTTTCTGAATAGAGATTTCGCGAAAGATGTTGTCATTTTGCGTATAATTGATTCTCGAAGAGAAAAATTCAATTTGGGGAAGCTGTATAGAGAGCGATTCTCCGTGTACGATATACTGACGACGCCTGAAATAGAAATGCTCATGGTCTGGGGAGAAAATCTGTATAAGGAATTCAAAAAGTCCAGAAAGAAACCCAGTGACTTTATGGCGGCTGTTCACGCTGGAGAAGAAATCAAAAGCAGGCCATATCTGGAAAGGTACTATGCGGATGTAAATTATTTGCTGACAGCCATTGAAAACTATGCTCAAGATGCATCGCATCGTGATGAACTTGGGCTCTATCAATTAACCAAACGCGCTTACGGGATCAAATAGGGGAAAGAGCATTGCCAGTGATGGCGATGCTCTTTCCTTTTTTAGGAGGCATGGATATGATCGTTATCAGATCTGATCCTGTGATTTAATCAATGTTTTCCTAGAATATTTTCATCAAAAACGCCTTATAGGTATGGTACAATAAAAGAAAAACTTTAGGGACGCAGGCGAGCTTTTCTGCTGATTTCTACCGGCGTCCGGGGTAAAAATATATCGTACAGGGAGAGAGATCCATGAAAGTCATGCTGGCAGATTTTCATAAATTCATAGGCTACAGCGGCGGCATCGAGAACGTCTTCGCCAAGATGGCGAGCGCCCTTTCTGAAAGAAACTATGACGTCATCGCCGTCTTTGCAGATGAGAAGACAGAGGGAGAGCCCTTCTTCGCCGTGCCCAAGAGCGTGAAGCTCCTGAACCTCTACCACCTGCCGGGAGAGAAAGCAGTGAAACCGAGCGGACTTACGAAAGCGCTCCGCGAAGTCATCCGCCCCTTCTCGAGAGCGGCAGCCCGAGATCAGAATTACCGCCTACTCTATCAGGCGAAAGCACAGCTGTCACGGCTTCTCGAAAAAGAAAAGCCGGACGTGATCGTCTCCTTCCGTGAACCCACCGGACGGCTGCTTCTGGATGGCGTGGGGACGAAGATCCCCGTGATCTCCATGCTGCACAATGATCCGGATGAGATATTCCGCGGCTCGCCGGCGGAGGAAAGGAAGGCCTTAGAAAAAAGCGCCGCCATTCAGGTGCTGCTCCCTTCCTTTATTTCCAAAGCGAAAAAATACCTGCACTACGACCACTTCATCGCGATACCGAATGCGGTGAACGCGCCGCACGTCACGGCAGATCATCTCGCAAAGAAGGACAAGTACACTATCACCTGCGTCGGCCGCCTCACCGGCCGCACCAAGCGTCAGCATCTCCTGATCGAAGCCTTCGCAAGGCTTTCCAAAGACCATCCGGACTGGCAGGTGAAGCTCTGGGGAGACACCTATGATAAGCCCTATGTCGCTTCGCTGAGATCTAAAATAAAAAAGTACGGTCTGGGAAAGCAGGTCTTCCTTTGCGGGACGACAAGAGATATGGATGCTGTCTGGAAAGAGACAGACATCTTTGCATTCCCCAGCCATCACGAAGGGTTTGGATTGGCCTTAGTAGAAGCAATGTGCTGCGGTATCCCGGCGGTCGGCTATCGAAGCTGTCCGGCGGTGAATGAGATCATCGCATCGGGGGAGAATGGGCTCCTTTGCGAAGACGGGATAGAGCCGTTGGCAGATGCACTAGGACGGTTGATGGATGATCATATGCTTCGCCAGACCTATGGGGAGGCAGCGAGGAGCATGGCGGAGGAGTATCATGCGGAGAAGGTTTGGGCGCAGTGGGGGAAGTTTCTGTACCAAGCTATAGATAAAGGGGAGGATCATTTTGGGGGCTGATTTTAGTTTATTATTGAATATTGCAGTGAAATGAGGAAGTTATGAAAATATTGATTGCACACTTTTCAACCCATTGGGTGAATACAGTTGGTGGAATGGAGAAGGTTGTTTGTAAATTTGCCCATGAAATGATTAATAGAGGTCACGAGGTAACGATCTTATATATTGACAAAGAAGAAGGTGCTCCATATTTTCCTCTGGATAATCGCATTAAAACAATCAATATTCTTTTTGAACATGGACAAAAAGTGATTTCTGAAAAACTTCCTGTCAGATTGCGCGCATGCCGAGAGTTCTGGAGACTATTCAGCTTGAAAAAAGCGAGGACAATCAATGCGGAATATAAAGGAAAACTGTATGGGCAGCAGATTCAAAAATTGATCAAGCAACAGAAGCCAGATATAGTAGTGGCTTGTTCTGGTCAATCCATTAAATATGTGATTGATGATGCGAAATGCCAGATACCAGTAGTAGGTATGATTCATTCGGATTGTCATGTGACGATTCCAGAGTTGTCTGAGGAAGAACTTTATGCGATGGGCAAATGTAAGATTATTCAAGTGCTATTGCCTTCTTATATTGATACATGCAAAAAATTTATAAAAGGGACTCAGTTTGTTGCTATTGGAAATGCGGTGGAGCCAGTTGCCAAATTTGCTGAGTGTTATAAGGAGAAAAAAGCACATAAGATAGTATGTGTGGGAGCATTTAACGGAAATAAGAATCAGCAGTTATTGGCGGATGCATACGCTTTGCTCGCGGATAAGTATAAGAATTGGAGTGTTGAATTTTGGGGAGACTACCACTCTAATAAAGGTATGGTAGTAAAAAAATATATTGAAAAGGAAAATAATGCCCAATTAAAAATTATGGGAACAACCACAAATATTGAAGAGGTGTATGCTTCTGCGGACGTTTTTTGCATGCCGAGCCATCTGGAAGGATTTCCATTGGCTTTGACGGAGGCTATGGCAGCTGGACTACCCGCAGTTGGACTAAAATCTTGTCATGCGGTGGCAGAGCTTATAGAGAATGAGAAGAGTGGACTTCTGGTGGATAACACAAAAGAAGCACTGGCTGCTGCCTTGGAAAGATTAATGAATGATTCAACCTTGCGCAAACGAATGGGGAAAGAAGCACATCATGCTATGGAAGCCTATGCGCCAGATGTGATTTGGGGGAAATGGGAAGACTTGCTTCAGGCTGCAACTGGGGATTTAGCAGAATATAACAAAAATGAAAGGAATAATTTGGTATGAAAATAGTTATGGCCTACTTTGAAAATGTGGCTGATTGCACAGGAGGGTTAGAACGCATTTTATGCGATTTTTCTAATGCAATGGTGGAGAGAGGGCATAGTGTGTCTATTGTGACGAATGATGAGCATGATGGAAGCCCTTATTATCCGTTGAATTCTTCTGTTTCTGTTATTAATTTGAAGGCAGTGCTGGGGGGCGAAAGGCGGCTCTCTTATCAAGCGAAGATCATTCGGGAGGTGTTTCGATTTTTTGGAAAGAAATATGTAAGAGTTTGGAAAGAACAATATCGAAATGGATATATAAAAAAGATATTACCGGAAATTATTAGAAACATCTCGCCGGATATTATTATTTCCTATAATAACGAAACTACTGGGCAACTATATCGGGCAGGCTTGAATATACCTTATGTTACTATGTTTCATAGTACGCCGGATTTTTTGTGTAAAAATATGACTAAGGCGGAGAAAGCGGGGCTGGAAGCAAGTCGAGTTGTGCAGGTACTTACGCCTTTGGCTGTCGAAGAAGCAAAAAAATATTTTAAAAATGACAATATTATTTGTATTCCAAATGAAGTTCACCAATATCGGTACGATGTAAGACGAAAGCGAGAAAAACATATTATAATAAATGTGGCACGCTTAAATAAGCTAGCCAAAAGACAACATTTGTTAGTCGAGGCGTTTGGAAAGGTAGCTGTAGATTATCCTGATTGGGAGCTGCAACTTTGGGGAGATGGAGATGCGAAATATATAAACCTGATAAAGAAGTTTATTGAGAAACACAAGTTAGAAGAGCAGGTTCATTTAATGGGGAAAACCAAGGAAGTTTGCAAAGTTTATAAAGATGCAGATTTATTTGTGTTTCCAAGTGCTTTTGAAGGATTTGGGTTGTCATTGGTCGAGGCTATGTCAGCAGGATTGCCCTGTATTGGATATAGATCCACTTGTGGAGTAAATGAAATTATTAAAAACGGAAAGAATGGGCTTTTAGTAGATGATGGAGTAGATGCGCTTACAAACGGTCTTAAGATCTTGATGAATGATCAAAGAAAAAGAATCGTTATGGGAGAGTATGCTCAGTCATATGCCAAACTATATTCACCAGAACGAATATGGGAGCAGTGGGAGAAAATTTTGGGGGGGCAGTCGAAATGAATAAAATGCTGCTGAATAACTTAATCGTTGCAATGTTTTTGGGATTGGCAATTACGGTTCCTATGAAAAGCTATTTTACTGCCATGATGGTATTATTCGTTATTTTTTGCATTCTCAATTATGACCATATACGTTGGGAAGACGTAAAAGAGAAAATGAGAAAGACAAATAAAGACATATGGGGAGGCATTGTATCTTTTTTCGCATGTCTTTTTTTAAGTGCGCTTCTTACGTTGGATAAAGACGATATTGGTTTGACTTTTTCATTTTTTAAATCTGCAATGTCGATGGCTATGATCTATTATATGGTGATGAGATTTGGTTCTGCGCAGGGGTGTTATTGGGGAATTTGTGGGGCATCGTTGATTGTCTTTTTATATGCTTTTTTTCAATTTATTCAGAATCCCAATGCACGAATTGATAGCTTTTACGGAAATCCCAATAGCTTTGCTATTATGTTACTTTCGCTTATTCCATGCTTGTATTATATTGCAAGAAATACCAGAGGTGCATTTCGTCTTTTATCTGTGGGGGAATGCGCAGCAGCTTTTCTTTTCTTGGTCATGACTGGCTCGAGGGGTTCATTGTTAGGGATAACAATAGGAATGCTAATTTCAGGGGGCGTGATATTATGTCATATGAAGGAGAAAATAACTGCAAAGCGATTAAAATTATGTGCAGTGGCTTTTTTAGTGATAGCTTTTCTTGGGGGAGGTGTTTTATATACAATACAGTCTTCTCGTACAGGAAATGATGCTATGGGGGGAGAGAGAATTCAAATGTGGGAAGCGAGTGTGGAGATGTTCAGGGATCATCCACTCTATGGCGTGGGTGCTACTAAATGGAACAAAGAGTATGCGGAGACTTATCATCGGCCCGGCGTCATAGAAATACACATTGCATTTCCTCACAATATGTTTATGTATTTTGGTGCATGCTTTGGAATGATTGGGCTGATTGGGTATTTGTCATATTTGATACTTACGGTGAAAGGGCTATACCGAAGTGCGAAAAGTTTTTCAAACAATGAGGTAACATTTTCATTGCTGTTACTTTTTGTGTCATTTATGGTAGAAAGTTGTTTTGATAATACCTTAAATTATAAAATGGTGGCTACACTGTATTTTACTTGCTTTGGCTATTTATTGTCTCGGTATGTATCAAGTCCAAAAGCGGTGAATGGAGATCTCTAAAAATGGGAATGCTGAAAGGCACTAATGAAAATATTTTGATAAGCTTAAGACATAAAAATATCGTCATCATCTACATGCTCTACTTCGGCGACATGGTCTCTCTTTCTCCCTTTCTGGAGATCCTTCGCCGCGAAGCTGTTGGCTCTAAGATCACGCTTGTCATTGATGCCAGATTTCAAGAGGCTGTCCGATATAATCCATGCATCGATACGATCATTCCTGTGGATCGTAAAAAGATGGGGCTTTCTGCTACTTGGAAACTGGGGAAAGAAATCGGGAAGACGCATCCGGACATTCTCATGGTGCTTCACGGTACGACGCGTACTTTCCTTATGGCGAAGGCGATGAAGGCGAAGGTGTGGGTCGGGGAGACAGGAAATCCACTGGGGCGGTTTTTTATCGATGATGAAATACTGGTGGAGCGGCGTGACTGTCATGCGGCAGAAAAGTATGTCAAGGTGCTAGAGCACTTGGGCGTGTCAAACTTGGCCCACCATGGGATGCAGATGTATACCTGCCCTGCATGGGAAGAGGGGGCAAAGGCTTTTTTTGCCGCAGAGGGGGTAAAGCCTGGGGATAGACTGGCGGGATTTTCTGTGGGGAGCTCGACAGCGGAGAAGAATTGGTCTGCAGAGAAATATGGAGAAGTGGCGGATCACTTCGCAGGTCTCGGCTATCGCCCTGTCTTCTTTGGTGTCCCTGGCGAGATGCCGCTCATAGAGAAGGCTTTAGCACATATGAAACGCAGAGATGAGGCCATCGTGGCGGCGGGAAAGCTCTCTATGGGGGAATTCATCGCGGCAGCTTCTTGGTGCGCAGTCGCTTTTACGAATGACAGCGGCCCGATGTACGTGTTCGATAGCCGCAAGGTGCCGGTGATCGCGATGTTTGGGCCGAGCAATGCGAAGCTCCATCATCCGCTGGGGGAGAAGTCCTGCGCACTGGCGACGACGGATATGCCGCGCACGCAGGACCATGTGAATCACACGATCCGTGACAGGTCTTATACGCCGATAGATGCTATTTCTGTGAGCGAGGCCGTCTGTGCCGGCGAGTGGGCGCTCGGAATGATAAGTGATGAACGGTATGAGGGGCATCTTGTATTGATAAGGGGAAATGAGAATGCGTAATATGTTACGAAGTCCCAAGAGGTATATATGAATCAGATCACAATCGTAGTACCTTGCTTTAATGAAGAGGAGGTACTCAGACAATTCCATCAAAGAGTGAACGAAGTGCTTTCCGCTATAGAGGATTGCTCATTTCGGCTTCTTTTTATCAATGATGGCAGTCGGGATAGCACGCTGTCGATGATTCAGCAAATGGCAGAAGAGGATCCGAAGGTATCCTATATCAGTTTTTCCAGAAATTTTGGGAAAGAATCGGCCATGCTGGCAGGGCTGGATTATGCAGATGGGGATGCTGTCATTATCATGGATGCTGATCTGCAGCACCCGCCGGAGTTAATTCCTGAAATGCTGAGGTATTGGCGAGAGGGTTATGAGGATGTTTGCGCCAAGCGAACGGATCGGAAGGATGAGGGATATGTCAAGGGGAAGCTGACGAATCTCTTTTATTATCTTTTGCAGAAATCGAGTCGGACGGAGATCCAGCGTAATGTGGGGGATTTCCGGTTGCTGGATATGCGCTGTGTGGCGGCGCTTCGTCTGATGAGAGAGAGGGAGCGTTATACCAAGGGGCTTTTTACCTGGGTAGGCTTCAAGAAGAAAGAGATCCCTTTTCATGTGGAGCCGCGCGCAGCGGGGAAAACTACGTGGAATTACTGGTCACTCATGAATCTGGCACTGGAAGGGATCACTTCTTTTACTACGGCACCGCTTCGTCTGGCGTCTATGATGGGCGTGGTGGTTTCTATATTGGCTATTTTGTATATGATCTATGTCTTGACTAATGCATTGATCTATGGGGATCCGGTGGCTGGATACCCTACGCTGATCACGGTCATGCTCTTCTTGGGTGGCGTACAGCTTCTGGCATTGGGGATCATAGGCGAGTATCTGGGGCGTGTTTTCAATGAAAGCAAAAATCGGCCTTCATATCTGATCGATGAGATGAATGGTCACAAGATGATTTACAGGGGGGCTGTATCATTGGAAGAACGGGTCACGCAAAGAGATTCGGATACATATGATCGGGAAGACGGATCAAAAGAATAGGGTCTGTTTTCCGGCAAGATTTGGGTGGTAAGGAACATACTATGGAAAAGAAAAATGAGATGCGCTCATGGGCGATTTTGGCGGCAGTGTTTTTGTTTATGTTATTGTTGAATGTTCTCATGCCGATCCATCGAGATGACTATGATTATTCTTTGGTGTGGGGGACGATGCAGCATGTCAATTCATTTTCTGATGTGCTGCAGTCTATGTGGAATCATTATCTGACTCATGGCGGACGCATGGTGACGGTATTTGGTCTGGATCTGTTCTTATGGTTGGGAAAGATCTGGTTCGATATAGCGAATGCGTTTGTTTTTACAGCGTTTACTGTACTTTTGTATTTTCATGCGATACGAAGGGTGTCCATCGGCCGATCCTCAGGGCTTTTGGGCCTGACTGCATTTTTGCTGTGGCTGGTTTTGCCTCATTTTGGAGAAGTGGCTGTGTGGAAGAGCGGGTCCACGGTTTACTTGTGGTCAGGGCTTTGCGTTGCTGCGTTTTTATTGCCATATAATTTGTATTTGGCAGGGCAGCTTCATTGGAAGCGTGGTATCGCTGCCGTTATGTTTTTTATGGGCATTTTGGCCGGATGGTCAGTGGAAAATCTGGCGGTGACGGTGGTCACGCTGACTTTTTTGATCACAGCGTATTGCTGGAAGAAAAAGATGCTAAAGGCTTGGATGCCGATTGGTATGGTTGCCTCGTTCTTGGGGTTTGTAGGAATATTAGCAGCTCCCGGAAACTATGTGCGTTATGGGGAACAGGGGTCCGGTAAGGGTATCCTGATCCATATCGGAAATCAGTTCGCCGGTAACGGAGAGATGATCCTTTATATACTGCCGGTACTCCTGTTGCTTTATCTGGTATGGACGGCATTGAAGCTGCAGCTTTCGGAAGAAAAAGGAGAGACGTTCGAGAGGACCTCCGTGCATATCAGTGTAGGTCAGATCGTTATTTTGGGGCTAATCGCACTGATGCTGATTTCTTATTTTTCTGGCGGGTGGCTGGCTTCTTCCTTGACGGAATTCCTGATCGCTCATGTACTGACACCGCTTCATGTGACACGTGCAAAGACGGTGGCGCAGTTTGCACATACGATGTCTGGCTTGGAAGAAATGGTGATATACCTTGGCGGAGTGTGCCTGGTCTTCTGTTTGGCAAAGCAGTCGATGGGGATTCCTGGGCGAGTATTGAAGAGCGTAAAGGCCAAAGATGTATGTATGGCGTATCCGGCAGTGCAGTTTGCATCAGCTTGCTTTTTGCTGGCTGCTTTTAATAATTTTGTCATGATCGCAGCACCTACTTTTCCTGCGCGTGCCACTTTCAGCTCGGTGTGCTTTATTCTTGTAGGGACACTGGCCATTTTGCATATGCCGGAAATGAAGAGTGCATTTGCCGGTACGACTGGCCGCATATTGAAAACGGGAGGTGCCGTGCTGGGGGGATTTTTGGCGGCTTCGGCGGTCATGGTATCTCTGGCGATGACACAGGCGCAGGCTGAGCGAATTCAGTATATTGAGAGAAAAGCAGGCTCTATGGAGGTGGTGGAGCTTCCACCGATCGAAATGAAAAATAGAGCGCTGCGCCATGTCTTCTTTGTCGATTTTGATAATGGGGTGACAAAGGGGGGGCTTTGTCATTATTATGGCATTAAGGATATCAAGGTGGTCAAAGGCGTATCGTTGGATACATGAAGGCCATGTACAGGGTAGGCCCATGCCCTTTGGCGGGTAAGTCAATAAAAAAATCCTTCAGCATAGAGCTGAAGGATTTTTTTATTGACTTTTATTTCACTTCCTGGATGATGGTCAAAATCATCGGGCGGCGCTTGGTGCGGTCGAAGAAGTATTTGCCGAGGGCGTCTCTCACCTGGGTCTTGATGGCGTTCCATTCGGAGACGTTGCCGGCTTCGCAGCGGTCAAGGACGGACTCGATGCGTTCTCTGGCTTCGGTCAGGAGGGCTTCGCTGTCTCTCACGTAGACGAAGCCGCGGGAGACGATGTCGGGGCCGGCTAAGACTTGGTTGCTGCCTTTTTCGAGGGCGATGACGACGATGACGACGCCGTCCTGGGCGAGCTGCTGGCGGTCGCGGATGACGATGTTTCCTACGTCGCCTACGCCGAGGCCGTCGACGAAGACGGGGCCGGCCTGGACGCGCTGCGGATTGATCTTGCCGCCGCGGCTGGTGAATTCGAAGAGGGTGCCGTTTTCGCCGATCAGGATGTTTTTCTTTTCGACGCCGAGGCTTTCTGCGAGTTCTGCGTGGCTGACGAGCATGCGGTGTTCGCCGTGGACGGGGATGAAGTATTTCGGCTTGACGAGGGAGAGCATGGTCTTCAGGTCTTCCTGGGAGCCGTGGCCGGATACGTGGACGCGGGTGGTGGTGCTGGTGACGACGTGGGCGCCGAGGCGCATCAGGCTGTCGATGGTGCGGCCGACGCTGGTCTCATTGCCCGGGATCGGGGAGGCGGAGATGATGACGGTGTCGCCTGCGTGGATCTGGACCTGGCGGTGGGAGCCGTCGGCCATGCGGGAGAGGCCGGCCATCGGTTCGCCCTGGCTGCCGGTGGTCAGGATGCAGAGACGGTCGTCTCTGTAGTGACCAAGCTCTTCCGGCTCGATGAAGGTGCCTTCCGGGGCTTTGAGGTAGCCGAGCTCTTGGGCGATGCCGACGACGTTCACCATGGAGCGGCCGAAGACGCAGACTTTTCTTTTGTTAGCGACTGCTGCGTCGACGGCCATCTGGATGCGGGAGACGTTCGATGCGAAGGTGGCAAGGATGATGCGGCCTTTGGCATCGGCGTAAGCGCTCATGAGGGACTTGGATACGATGGCTTCGGAAGGGGTGTAGCCGGGATTCTGTGCGTTCGTGGAGTCGGCAAGAAGGCAGAGGACGCCTCTGTGGCCGAGCTCGGCGAGCTTGTACATGTCGGTGAGTTCGCCGTCGACCGGAGAGTGGTCGAATTTGAAGTCGCCGGTATGGACGATGGTGCCGACCGGGGTGCGCAGGTAGATGCCGCAGGAGTCCGGTATGGAGTGGCAGACGTGGAAGAAGCCGAATTTGAAAAGGCCTGTTTTGAATTCGTCACCGGGTTTGACGGTGTGCAGGTCGTAGTTTGTGATGTGTGCTTCTTTGAGTTTGCCTTCGATGAGGCCGCAGGTGAGGCGTGTGGCGTAGACCGGGGCGTTCACTTCGCGAAGCAGGTAGGAAAGGGACCCGATGTGATCTTCGTGTCCGTGGGTGATGAGGATGGCTTTGATCTCGTCTTTGTGTTCGATGAGGTAGGAAAAGTCCGGGATGACGATGTCGATCCCGAGCATGTCTTCTTCTGGGAATGCCATGCCTGCATCGATTACGATAATTTCGTCGCCGTAACGGAATACAGTCATGTTCTTCCCGATTTCTCCAAGGCCTCCTAATGGAATGATCTGTAATCTTGCTTTTGCCAAAATGGATAGAACCTCCTATTCAGTTGTCGGAGCCGGCAGTCGCCGGCTCTAAAAAAATATTTTTGCATTGTATGTCAAAAATAAAAGCCGTTCATAGTCGCTTTTCCTATTATATCACATGGGGGAAGGAAATAGGGGATGCGAATGGAGAAAATAGTAAGGAGGAGAGAAGCATGATCGGCGGGCTTGGGGCTTTGCGCGATAAAAAGCGGCGATGCGCTTGGCGAGGAGGAAGCCTTTTCCTATTCTTTCTTCAAGTATGATAGAATATGGGTATAAAAAGGCGATATACATTTATATTTCTGGAAGGAGTAGTTATGAATCAGTTCAAAGCGGGCGACACGAATGCGGTCGTCTTGGCAGGGATGTGTACGGCGCTGGCCGTGGTGCTTTCTATGGTGGGTTTCTATGTGCCGGGGATCTCTCTTCTGGCGCTGCTTTCGCTGCCGCTGCCGATCGCGTACATGGGGATCCGCGAGGGGGTGAAGTGGGCGGTGATCGCGACGTCGGGGATCATGATCCTGGACTCGGCGTTCTTCGGGATCACGACGGCGTTCTTTCTGGTGGTGATGTTCGGCTTCGCAGGGATCGCGATGGCGTATTGCTATCAGAAGCGCGCATCGGCGCTCCGCACCTTTGGGACGATCGTGGTCGTGATGTTTTTCGCGATGCTTTTGAATCTTCTGGGTACGGTGGTCATGATGGGGATGCCCTGGGATCAGGTGTATGGAAGTACGCTGGATCAGATGCAGGGGATGGCGAAGGAGATGTCGGGGCTCATGGCGTCCGGGGATCAGCTGGATCAGGTGAATCAGCAGACGGAGGAAATGATCAAAACGATCCGGAAGATGATCCCGGCGGCGATGGTGATGGCACCGATGGTGCTTGCCTGGGCGGTGATGCAGATCGAGAAGGTGGTTTTCCGCCGTCTGGGGCTGACGGATTTTCCGCAGTTTCCTCCGCTGGAGCGCTGGCATTTCCCGCGCTGGGTACTGCTGCTCCTTCTTCTGTCTGTAGGGACGCAGTACATGCCGCTCACCGAGCAGGTGAAGGATCTTGCGTACAATGTGGGCGCGGTGTGCTACTTTGTGCTGTGGATCCAGGGGATCGCGACGCTCTGGTGGCTGCCGCATATCTATCCGGTGGTGAAGCGGCTGCGTCTGCTCATTGTCATCATTTCGATCTGGATCCCTCTCCTGCAGCTCTTCACGGTGTATCTCGGCGTGGCAGATATGGCGCTGAATTATCGGAAGAAGAGAGGGTATGAGTGAAATGAGGGCTCAGGGTTATCCCGTGGAGCGGCTCGCCCTTTGATTCCATTTGAAAGTTTCGCTTGAATGAGAAATTAGAAATGAGAAATGCGAAATGGTGGTGCGGCTTCGCTGAGATCGATGACGAGGTCGCAGCTGTTCTGGCATTCGTTATCTCACATACGACGCTTCTCGCCGCTCAGAATGACGAAACGGGGCGATGCCTGAAGGTATGCGGAGAGCAGGTTTCCCGTTTCGAGCTTTACAAACATCGACCGCAGGGCCGCGAATGACAAAGATTTCTCGCTTGCGCTCGAAATGACGACACGAGAGAGTCCGATGTCTCCTAGTCTTTTGGTCTTCTAGTCTCCTAATCCCTAGCTACTAGTCACAAGTCACTAAACATCGAAAGGAGCTGCCTATGCGAATGTTCGACCTTCTGACGAGTGGCGTGATCTTTGCGGGGCGGCGGGGATGGGGCGTCGTGGCGGCGCTGGGACTTGCCTTTGGCGTGATACTTGCGCTGGGAGGCTCGTGGGCGAGATGGGTCTATCTGCTTTTCCTGCTCTTTCCGGCGCTGGAGGATGCGCGGACGGGGTATGTGTCGGATGGCTGGCCGCTCGTTCTTTCGGTGTGCGGCGCTTTACTGATGCTCTCCCGGGGGGCGTTTCTCCTCTGTCTTTTGACGGGCGTAGGAATGGGGGCGCTCTATGGACTGCTGTATCTGATCTCTAAGAGATCTCTGGGGCTTGCGGATGTGTTTCTGGCCGCGGCCTCTTCGCTTTGGCTACTGCCGATGTATGGCCTTCTTTCTCTATGGCTGACATCGCTGGCGGCCCTTTTGTGGTGCGCGTTTTTGCTTCTGCGGGGACGGCTGGGGCGAAGGACGGAGATCCGCTTCGTGCCCTTTCTGGCGATCGGAGGTGCTTTGGCGTATGGGGTGCAGGAAACGGTGGGAATGGCTTTCCTTCTCGCATCGCTCGGGCTTTCTTTTCTTTGAGCTGCTGCTCGTTCTTTTCCTCTTTGCGCTCGCCTCTCTCGCAGCGGTGCCGATGCTCTGGGACTGGCAGGAGGAGAGGGAGCTCGATCTTGCGGCGGAGGAGGTGGCTTCGGCGATCCGCGAGGCACAGATGCTGGTGAAAAGCGGTCATGAGGATATAACCATGGCGGCGATGTCGGTCACCTTCTACTGCGACGAGGAGGCGGGGCGTGTGTCGTACCTCACCAAGCGCGGGGTGAAATTCATTCAGCCGCGGGGGACGCTGTCTGCCAATATCCGTGCAGGGGGAAGGCTCTATATCGTCTTCCGCAAGGATGGCTTTGCGGGCTCGGAAGGAAATGGGAAGTATACCATGCGGCTCCGGACGAAGGATGGAAAGCATGAGAAGGAGATCACAGTCGCTATGTACACGGGGCGTGTTAGGGTGACGAGGATCAAATGAGGAAAAGGGGCGATGCCCGAAGAATGGGCGAGAATGATGTCCTTGTATCGTAAGCCGTCCCCTCGAGGCGGATAGGGTACTGGCGGGATGAAAGGCGGATGGAAAATGCGAAAAGCGTTTTCCTCACAGGAGGAGCTAGGGGGCGATGCCTGAAGGTGCTATTTAGTCACCAGTCACTCATTCCTACTATAAAGGTTCAATGGGTTCAACGGGTTCAATGGGGTTAGGTGGCGGCTTCGCCGCAAATCAGGCTGGGCGATGCCCGATGGTCAGTGGATAGCAGGCTTTCCATTTGCGGTTTCCTGGCATTGTCCTTTTGACCGTGAATGACAAAGATTTCTCGCTTCGCTCGAAATGACGATACGAGAGAGCCTAATGCCTCCTAGTCACCAGTCACCCCTCACAACTGTTCGCTTGTCCCTTCCTTGGGGAAACCGTATAATAAAGCCAATATTGATGCAAAGGAGAACACCATGGCAGAGAACGAGAGCAAGTCGAAGGGAAATTGGAAGAAAGAGGGCTGGGGGAAGAAGCCGGACACGGATACGATGATCGTGACGCGCATTCCGCCGCAGAATATAGACGCAGAAAAGTCCGTCCTGGGGGCGATGCTGCTCGACAAGGACGCGATCATGACGGCCGAGGACAAGTTGACGGCCGCGGATTTCTACCGCGAAGCGAATGCGATCGTATTTCAGGCGATCCTGAATCTGGCGCACAAGGGCGAGCCGGCGGATATCCTGACGGTGACGGAAGAGCTGAAGCGCATGGGGCGTCTGGATGATGTGGGGGGCGTCCTCTATGTCAATGATCTGCCGGCGAATGTGGCCACCACGAAGATGGTGGACCGCCACGCTGACATCGTCGCAAACAAGGCGAAGCTCCGGCGGCTGATCGATGCAGCCGGCGTCATCACGGATGAGGCGTACTCGGAGCGTGATGATGTCGAGGATATCACGGACAATGCGGAGAAAACGATCCTTGCCGTGACGCGGGATGACCGCCGCTCGGATTTCACCTCGATCGGCGAGGCGGTGCAGAATGAGCTGCAGGAGATCACGCGGAAATTCAAGAACAAGGAGTCCATCACAGGGCTTCCGAGTGGATTCCCTTCCCTTGATGCGCTGACGAGCGGCTTCCAGAAGGGTGATTTCATCATTGTGGCGGCGCGCCCATCCATGGGTAAGACGGCTTTTGTGCTGAATATCGCGAAGAACATGAGCATTTCCTCGGCGCACAAGCACGTCGCCTTCTTCTCGCTGGAAATGTCACGCGAGCAGCTCGTGCAAAGACTGCTCTGCTCGACTGCGCTCGTCGACAGCGCGAAGCTCCGCACCGGGCGGATCTCCACGCAGAAGGAGTGGGACCAGCTCGCCTCTGCGGCCAGCGTCCTCATGGATGCGCCGCTCTTCATCGATGATACGCCGGGCGTCTCCGTATCGGAGATCCGCTCCAAGTGCCGCCGCCTCAAGGCGGAGCAGGGGCTCGACATCATTATGATCGACTATCTTCAGCTCATGCAGGCGAAGAATACGCTCCGAAACGGAGATAACCGCCAGCAGGAGATCTCCGAGATCTCCCGATCGCTGAAGAGTCTGGCGCGTGAGCTGAATGTCCCGGTCATCGCTCTTTCGCAGCTGTCCCGAAGCGTCGAGGCCCGTCAGGACCACCGCCCGCTCCTTTCTGACCTGCGTGAATCCGGCTCTCTGGAGCAGGATGCGGACATGGTGTCCTTCCTCTTCCGTCCTGCGTACTACGACCGCGACATGGAGGATGACAATCCGCAGAAGAATGAGACGGAGATCATCCTCGCCAAGAACCGTAACGGCCCCGTCGATACGGTGAAGCTCCTCTTCGCCGGCCAGTTCACGCTCTTCTATGAACTCACCAATCAGGAACCGCCGCCGGATATGATGTGAGAAGGGGATCAGGCTCAGGGGTAGCCCGTGGGGCGTGCCGCCCTTTGATTACGTTTGAATGAGAAATTAGAAATGAGAAATGCGAAATGGTGGTGCGGCGCCAGATCCTTCGACTCAGTTCTCACTGTTCCGCCTTTACATGATCGAACATCCGACATTTCACTCCGCTCAGGATGACGAAATGCGCCGCGGAGTATAAATCATGATGGTGTCCGAAGGTTGTATTTAGTCACCAGTCACTAGTCACCAGTCACTCCTAATCCCCAATCCCCAATCCCTAATCCCTAATCCCTATCTGCTTTCCCTAAGGAGGCAAAATGAAAACACATCGCGGCTTCCTCATGGTCTGGGCACTCGCAGGGATCACGGTCATCCTGATCCTTGCCGGCAGCGTTGCGCTGACGCTTTCGCAGGCGATGCGCCGGGAGGTCAGGATGGAGATCGCGACCGATGAAGCGCTCATTGTACAGGAAGCACTGGAGCAGGGGAAGGCGGCGGTGCGCTTTGGTACGCCGCTTTCCATCTCAAAAGGAGACGTGGTAAGGAATGGGAGAACGTACCGCGTAGATTTCCATCAGGAAGAGACCGCAGCAGAGGGAGCCGCCGTCATCCGTCTTTCCTGTGAAGTCACGCATGAAAGCGGAGAGACCTACCGAGCCGAGACGCTGGTGGATCGGTGACTGATAGTTGGGGACTAGTGACTAGTAGCTAGTGACTGGGGATTGGGTTTCAAAGAACTCCTCCCAGTTGAGCAGCCCCTTCTCCAAGGGGGAACGCATGAAAGAGTATCCCCATTCCTCTTTCATCCCCTCGCGAGGTAACGATACGAGGACACCGCTTTCTCATGGCCTGCGGGCAAATCTTGAACCCTCTGCTAAACATGTTATAATAAAGAGAAATCAATGCAAAGGTGGGATTTCTTTGTTGAAAAAAGTACTCATGACCATGGCGCTCTGTGCCGCCAGTGCCATGCCTTTGGTTTCCGAGGCGAAGGACAATGCGGGCGCCCAGCTCCTTGCTCAGGCGGAAGCGACGCAGGGAAAAGCGGAAGACACGCTGAAGAGACCGGCTTTCGAGGACAAGCGGATCGAGATCAATCTGGCGAGCCGCCTTCTCACCCTGTATCAGGGGGACGTCGGCATCCGCATGTATCCTGTCGCACCGGGCAAGCCGGATTCTCCGACACCGACCGGGCGGCGCAAGGTGGTCGAAATGGAGATCAATCCGACCTGGGTCGATCCGGATGATCCGAAGACCGAGGTTCCGTCGGGGCCGGACTGTCCGCTCGGCTACCGCTGGATCGGGATCGGCGGTAATTATGGGATCCATGGGACGAATGTGCCGTCCTCCATCGGCGGCTACGCATCTCACGGCTGTGTTCGCATGTACGAGAAGGATGTCGAAGACCTCTTCGATCACATCGTGAAGGGGATCCCTGTCGACATCAAGTATGAACGTGTCGTGGCAGAGATGGATCCGTACAAAACCGTCGTTTACTACGTATACCCTGACGGCTATGGGCGAGAGCCGCTCGAGATCTCTGATGTCAGAAAGAAACTGGCGGAGCTGGGGGCGGGCGGTCTTGCCGATGATGCGAGCATTCAGCAGGCGATCGACAGCTCGGACGGACAGCCTCGCTATGTGGCAAAGGTCTATGACCTGTATCTCAAAGGAGAGCTGCTCGATGTCCACGCCTATGGCAAGGACGGACACGTGTATCTTCCCGTGATGGCCATCGCGAAGGCCGCCGGCATCCGCACGGAATGGTCGCCGAACTGGAAGCGATTCACCACCACCTTCGGAAAGGCACCCGGCCTCAAGAGAGGAAAATATATCTATATCGATGCGAGTGATGCGCCGGCGCTTTTTCGCCTCACGGGGCATCTGGATGAGAAGCACAATTTCATACTGGAATGAGAAGATCCGCTCCGAGAGGAGCGGATCTTTTGATGCTGGTGATTGGTGACTAGTGGCTAGGGATTAGTGGCTAGGGATTAGTGGCTAGGGATTGGTGACTTTCTCGTATCGTCATTTCGAGAGAAGCAAGATGAAGGGGCGGATAGGGCACTAGCGGTATGAAAGGCGGGTGATGCAGATGGAAAAACATTTTTGCATAAATCACTGCTAACGAAAGCACCCGAGCGCCGCATTTTAGCTGACGATACGAGAATCGCGTCATCTCATAAGACCTTCGGGCATCGCCTCATATATATTTGCGCCGCTCCGCCATTTCGCATGTCTCGTGCAAGAAAGGCTTTGAAATGCGCAAAGAGCGGCACGCTCTATGGGCTGCCCTGTTTCTGTTTCTCATTCCCAACCTGTGCTATAATATAAGTACTTGTATGCCCATTGCGTTTTGGGATGAAATAGGAAGAACGCAATTTACATTTTCGATCACAGGAGCGATCTATGAAGAATTCAGATATTCGCAGGGAGCAGCCGAAGAAGCGATCCACTTTCAAGAAAGTGCTGGTCTTTCTCTTCGTGATCTGCTTCATCGCAGCTGCGGGCGCGGCGGCCGGATTTTTTGTGTCTGTCTCGAGCCATCTGCCGGACGTAGCAGGAAACATCACGCCGAATGCGTCCTCGCGCATCTATGATGACAAGGGACGGCTCATCACGACCGTCCATGCGGAAGAGAACCGCATCCCGGTGCCGATCTCTCAGGTGCCGCAGAATCTGCAGAATGCATTCGTCGCGGCCGAGGATGTGCGTTTCTATGAGCATCATGGCGTCGATCCGCGCGGCATCCTGCGTGCTGTCTTTGCGAATCTGACGAGCGGCAATGCGACAGGGCAGGGTGGTTCGACCATCACCCAGCAGCTCGCGCGCAATGCCTTCCTTACGCAGGAGCAGACGCTGAAAAGAAAGCTGCTCGAAGTGGTGCTGGCTTTTGAGATCGAAAGCAAGTACACCAAGAAGCAGATCCTGGAAATGTACATGAACCAGATCTATTTCGGTCAGGGCTGCTATGGCATCCAGACCGCGGCGCATGTGTATTTCGGAAAGGATGTGAAGGATCTCTCGCTCTCGCAGTGTGCGATGCTGGCAGGCCTTCCGAACAGTCCGAACTATTACTCGCCTTTCCGCAGTCTGGAAGCAGCCAAGTACCGTCAGGGCATCGTACTCGATCAGATGGCGAAGTACGGCTACATTTCCGCAGCGGACGCACAGGCGGCGAAAGCGGCCGATGTGCATCTGGCCAAGCAGGACAAAGGAAAATCCGGTGCGGGGACCGCGCAGTATTTCATCAACTATGTCATCCAGTCCATCAGCGATAAGTATGACTCGGATGCGATCTACAAAGAAGGACTGCAGGTCTACACCACGCTGAATCTCGACATGCAGAAGGAAGCAGAGAAGGCACTCGCTGCCGAGCTGCCGAAAGGGAATAAGAACAGCAAGGGCCTCACCCAGCCGCAGGGAGCGCTCGTCACCATCGAGACAGGTACGGGCCATGTCAAAGCCATGGTCGGCGGACGCGGTGAAGACCAGTTCAACCGCGCGACACAGATGGTCCGTCAGCCGGGCTCGGCCTTCAAGCCGTTCGTGTATCTGACGGCGTTTGAAAACAAGTACAGCCCTTACGATACCATCAGCAATGAGAAAAAGACCTATGCGGGCGGCTGGACGCCGAAGAACTACGGCGGCACCTCGGGCGGCAAGGTGACGCTCGAAGAAGCGCTCGTACATTCCATGAATATCCCGACCATTGACCTCGCAGACAAGGTCGGCATGTCGAAGATCCTCGCTACTGCGGAGGCCTGCGGCATTTCCACCCTCGTGAAAGACGGCAAGGCAAATGATAACAACCTCGCGGCCTCCATCGGCGGCCTGACCAATGGCGTCTCCCTGATCGATATGGCGAAGGCGTATAGCGTCTTTGCGAATGGCGGCAAGCTCGTCGAGCCGACGGCGATCCTGAAGGTCGTCGATCGCAATGGCAATGTGCTCGAGGATCATTCACAGACCGCTCCCGGCAAGCAGGTCGTGAGTGAAAGTGCGGTATACCGCCTGACGAGCATCCTGGAAGAGGTCGTTTCCAGAGGCACCGGCGGCAATGCGGCCATCGGACGCACCGCAGCCGGCAAGACCGGGACCACCGATGACGAGCACGATGCCTGGTTCGTCGGCTACACGCCGGAGCTCGTCACCGCAGTCTGGATCGGCGACGATACCTCGACCAATGCCGGCTACACCGGCAGTACGATCCCGGCAGCCATCTGGCGCGACTTCATGAGCGCGGCTCTCGGTCAGTACAAGTCGAAGTCTTTCGATATTCCGGATTCTGTACGCGCTGAAATGGCAAAAGCCCGTGAGGCGCAGGCGAAGAAGGAAGCAGAAGACAAAGCCAAGGCAGAAAAAGAGAAGAAGGATAAGGAAAAGAAATCCGCAGGCAGCAAGCTCCTCGATCGCATCACCGGCAAAACACCGGCGAAGCCACAGGAGGGAATGGATAAGCCGACGAATTGAGAGTTCACGGCTCCATAAAAATCCCGCTATCTTGAGAGATAGCGGGATTTTTGCGTGGAGGATCATGGATGCCATGTCGAATGACTAGTAGCTAGTAGCTAGTGACTGGTGACTAGTGACTAGAAGACTAGAAGACTGGAAGACATCAGATGGTTTCGTATCGTCATTTCGAGCGTAAGCGAGAAATCTTTTTCGTTCGCGGCCTAGGGAAACACTGATTCAATCGTTGTCAGATTTTACTCTTGAAATTTTATGCATAGCGAGGAATAGCCTGACGCGAATAGCGAGCTATTTAAGGAAGGTTATGACGAAGCCATGTATAAAAATTCTTGTAAACTCTGACTCTGCGATTTAATCAGCGTTTCCCTCGGACTCACGCTTTCTTCACCTGTGCCGCGCCCCTTTCCGCTTTCATCATCCTCTTTCATACCGCCAGTGCACTTGTCAACAAAAATTGGACACGAAACTAAAAAAATTAGGCATAAAAATTG